>JAABUM010000188.1_pt1 | contig 128067 bp, 93 predicted proteins | sample 5559161 | NCBI WGS metagenome assembly JAABUM01 (sample SAMN10711868, study PRJNA513369) | rock metagenome | isolation source: Antarctica rocks | place: Antarctica: Victoria Land, Siegfried Peak nord
GTCAGATGCGCGACGCTGAACCGGATGACGCACTTGGGAATGCCCGACAGCTATGCTGCATAAGCGATGGTTGAGTTCAATTGTGGAAGAGGCTACGCTCATTTTCCATTTATGCAACAAAGTCGAGTGACATTGTAAAACAGAAACTTAAAATGTAAAAGTATCAATCATACGCCGGTTCCAGAAAAATAGTCGCCGCTTAAAAGCATAGTCGTGAACAACCTTGCTTAGTGCGTCAACTTTCGCTTTTCCTGCGCCCGGCAAGTAATAGCAGCGTTCAAAATCTCTTTGCAGAGCATTCAGCGTATAGAAGTCGTTAAGGCGCGTGCGGCTTCGCGCGCGTAGTAGGTGATGATGATGTCGGCTCCGGCGCGTTTGATGCCGGTCAGCGTTTCCATCATCACGCGCTGTTCGTCGATCCAGCCTTTTTGCGCGGCGGCTTTTATCATCGCGTATTCGCCCGATACGTGATAGGCGGCGAGGGGGAGATCAAAGCGGTCACGCACTGCACGCAGAATGTCCAAATACGTCGTCGCGGGTTTGACCATCAGCATGTCCGCGCCTTCCGCGTAATCGAGTTCGGCTTCGCGCATCGCTTCGCGCGCGTTGGCGGCATCCATCTGGTACGCGCGGCGATCACCGAAGGCGGGAGCGGAGGCGGCGGCGTCGCGGAAGGGACCGTAAAAGGCCGAAGCATATTTCACCGCGTAGGACATAATCGCAATATGCTCGAAGCCCGCGCTGTCTAACGCTTCGCGGATTGCGCCAACCTGTCCGTCCATCATCGCAGAGGGCGCGACGATGTCCGCACCGGCTTCGGCTTGGCTGACGGCTGTGCGCGCGAGCAGTTCCAGCGATTCGTCGTTTAAGACTTCGCCATCGCGGACGACGCCGCAATGCCCGTGCGAAGTGTATTCGCAAAGACACGTATCGGCGATAACGATTAACTCTGGGGCAACGCGACGAATGGCGCGCGCGGCTTGTTGCACAATGCCGTCTTCGGTGTAGGCTCCTGTGGCGGTTTCGTCTTTGGCATCGGGCAAACCGAAAAGTATCACGCCGCGTATGCCTTGCTCGTAAGCGCTGGCGGCGTCACGCGCGATTTCATCAATCGACAAATTATAAACGCCGGGCATTGACACGATTTCGCGGCGCACGCCGCTCCCGGCGCAAGCGAAAAGCGGAAGCACTAAATCTTCCCGTGTAAGCTTCGCTTCGCGTACAAGCGCGCGCAAGCCTTCGCGTCGCCGCAAACGTCTTGGCCTATGAACGAGATCGGGCATTTTATAAAAATCCTCTCAAAGGGAAAATTAGATGGTGAGTGAAAAGACATGCGCGTAGTTAATCAAGCGCACGTCAGCAGCCTTTGATGCAATTGCGTGAAGGCCGCAACTTGATTTTTTATCATCCGCCTTTATAATAATCGTTTCTCCTGTGGCGGGGTAGCTCAGCCGGTTAGAGCGTGAGATTCATAACCTCAAGGTCGCGTGTTCGAGCCACGCCCCCGCTACCAAATATCCAAACGCGTAAGAAGGACAGCGTCGTATTATCGCAGAATGTTGCCGTCCTTTTCGCTGAGTTGGGCTGCCCTTCTTTTGCTTTCTCGCTGGCGAGAATGCTCTTTGCGGTGGCAGTTCGCACACAAGACGCGACATTCGGCGATTTCATCTTGAAGCGATTTCAAACTCACACGTCTTTCCTGTCTGCCGATTGTAAACTTCTTCTCCTGAGGGTTGATATGGTGAAACTCCAGACATGCCGGATGGTTTTCTTCGCACGTCTCACAACTCAAAGTGAGCTTGTATTGCTTTAACCACTCTTCACTCTTTCTATCTCTATTTCGCACGTAAGAAATGTGCTTTGCCTTGTTTTCCTGATACTAGTGTTGCATGTACTCGCGTTGATATTCGCGTCTTTTCTCAACGTCTTTATGCGGCATAGCTTCGTCTGCACTTTCTTGTTTACTAATTACCTTGACGAATGGTAGGATAATCTATGCCTTGACAATCGTCAAGGTAATTAGTATCTATGAAGAAAGTGCAAAAGAGTAGCGCCAATGATACAAATGGTTTAATTACCATTACAGAAGCCGCAGAGTTACGCGGAGTATCGCGCGCGGCGATACATGAGCTTGTTCAGCGCGGCAGGCTACGGTGTGAAAGAATGTTTGGAAGAGTGTTGCTGTATCGAAGCGAGGTTCTGTTATTCGAGAAAGACAAGCCGGGACCGAAAACCGAGAAGTCGAGTAGATGAATTTAGATGGTCGCACAGACGTATTGTCTCAGAGCCTTTCTGCTGGCCTATCGTTATATCTACAAGAAACGTCGAATGATGCTCACCACTGCGTCCCAATCGGGAATCTCCGTTAAGTGGCTCCACGATAATCGCACTGCGCTCTGAATAATCATTTGAGGAATTCGCATCGCTTTCAGCACATGGCTTGGCTGGTAGCTGTGCGATGTGCAGGCAGAGCCGTTCGAGATCGCCACTTCATTCTTTAGCGCAACCATCAACGCTTCGGAGTCAACGCCGGGAAACGAGATGTTGAGCGTGTGAGACAACATGCGTTCCCGGTCGCCATTGAAGATCGGCTCAAGCACGGATAGCGCTTCGAGCGCACGGCGGCGGAACGCGCGGCAGACATCTTCGCGTTGAAGAAAGTTTTGCTGCGCCATCTCTGCGGCGAGGCCAAGACCGGCGATAAGCGGCACGGGAAGCGTGCCGGGACGAAGCCCGCGTTCCTGCCCGCCGCCGAACATGAGTGGTCGAAGCGGCGGGCGGTTGAACCCGCGTCGCCGGACAATGAGCGCGCCGATGCCTTTGGGCGCGTATATTTTATGGCCGCTGAGACTGATGAAATCTACGCGCTGTGTGCGCAACGGTTCGATTAGTTTGCCGAAGGTTTGCGCCGCGTCAACGTGCAGGAAAGCGGGATGGCCGTCAAGCGCGCCCGCTATTTCATCGAGCGGTTGGATAACGCCTGTTTCGTTGTTGGCGTGCATGACGGAGACAAGCAGCGTGTCTTTGCATACCGCGCGTTTGACGCTGTCGGGATCGATCCAGCCGCCTTCATGCGGCGGCAATAGCGTTATTTCAAAACCTCGCCGGGCAAGCGTTTCCAGTGGTTCGAGCACTGCTTTGTGTTCGATCTGCGTGCTGACGATGTGCCTGCAATTCGTTTTCTCCGCGTGTTCGATGAGACCGAGCAGGGCGATGTTATTGCTCTCCGTTGCGCCGCTTGTGAACACAACTTCATCGGGTTTGGCTTGGACGACATCGGCAATTCGTTCGCGTGCGCGCTGCACGGCGTGTTTGGCGCGTGCGCCGTATTCGTGCGTGCGGCTGCCCGCATTGCCAAACTCCTCCGTCATAAAACGCAAGACTTCGTCACGCACTCGCGGCTCAATCGGCGTCGTCGCATTACAGTCCATGTAAACGGGCATACGGCTTTTCCTCATCGCAGAATCCTTCGCCGCTACCATACCTCAAATTGAGTGTGTATGTGAATAATATACAATCCTTACGTTATAATTTTCTTGACTAGCTTAAAAGTTTAACGTAAAGTGCGCCTTCTCAAGCGTTCTTCATGGTTTTAATGTTTCATCGGTAAATTAAGCGAAGATTGTATGACGGATTCGTTCGAGTATGTTTTTCCGGCGATTCGCGGCGTGCAGGCGCGGCATGAATTTTACGTTTCGATGTGCCCGTTGCGTTTAATTCCGAAAATATTTCTCTTCAACGAAGAGGAACTCGTGCCGGAGTTGCGCGCCCAACGCGTGTTGAATAAAAGCCGTTTGCCGGAAATGGCGCAGTACATTTTGAACAACCGCGAGAATTATACCTTCTCTGCGATCACGGCTTCGGTGGATGCGGACGTGCGGTTCGAGCCGATTGCGACGGGCAGCGACGCGAAGCGTTTGGGCTTGCTGCACATCCCTATGTCGGCAAAGTTCATCATCAACGACGGGCAGCACCGGCGCGCGGCAATCGAAATGGCCTTGCGCGAAAACCCTGATGTGGCGGACGAATCAATCGCCGTCGTGTTTTTTCTGGATATAGGACTTGAACGCTGCCAGCAAATGTTTGCGGATTTGAACCGCTACGCGATTCGCCCTTCAAAATCCCTTGGCGTGCTTTACGACCACCGCGACGATGTGGCGCAGCTTGCCAAACTCGTCGTCTTCAAGTCGCCCGTATTCCGTGATGTGGTTGATATGGAGCGCAGCACTTTGTCGCTCAAGTCGCGCAAACTTTTTACCTTGAGCGCGATCTACACGGCGACGAGTGCGCTGCTCGCGAATCTCGACAAAGGAACAACGAAAGACCGCGCGGAAGTCGCCGCAGCGTTTTGGGAAGAAGTTGCTAAACAGTTTCCCGAATGGCAAGCGGTGCGCGAGCGGCGTATGCCCGCATCGGATGTGCGCCGCGATTTTATTCATTCGCACGGCATCGCATTGCAAGCCATCGGCAAGGTCGGCAATCATCTTTTGCAGACGGGCGCGGGTAGTTGGAAGCGCCCGCTTGCGAAGCTCAAGAGTTTGGATTGGTCGCGCGCCAACGCGAAACTCTGGGAAGGGCGCGCGATGATCGGCGGGCGCGTCTCGAAGGCAGGCCACAACGTCACTTTGACGACGAGCGCCATCAAGCGGCATCTAAAATTGCCGCTGACGCCCGATGAGCAACGCATCGAAGAGGCTTTTTTGCGAGGTGAGCATGGCAGAAATTAAGACGCAGCAAAAAGCGGAAACACAAAAGACCGAAACAACTGTGAAACATTTGAAGTCCGCTTTCGATGAGCACGGCTTCAAGGAAACAATCAATCGGCTGATAGACGAAATCAAAGAGCTTTATCTGGCGGACGAAATCCCCTGGGTTATCGGTTATTCCGGCGGCAAGGATTCGACGGCTGTGTTGCAATTGATCTGGCTCGCCGTCGCCGGGCTTGAAGAAAGCAGACGGCACAAGATTGTTCACGTCATCAGCACCGATACGCTCGTCGAAAATCCGATTGTCGCCGCGTGGGTCAATCAATCTCTGGAAACGATGCGCGAATCGGCAAACGGCGCGGCGATGCCCTTTGAGCCGCATCGCCTGACGCCGGACATCGCGGATAGCTTCTGGGTCAATTTAATCGGCAAGGGTTATCCTGCGCCGCGCCCGAAATTTCGCTGGTGTACGGAGCGTTTGAAGATCAATCCGTCGAACGCATTTATCACGAACGTCGTGCGCGAAAGCGGCGAAGTGATTCTGGTTTTAGGCACGCGCAAGGCGGAAAGCGCGGTGCGCGCGCGCAACATGGAGAAGCACGAACGCTTGCGCACACGCGAACGCCTCAGCCCGAACGCGAGTTTGCCGAACTGCCTTGTCTTCACGCCGGTTGAGGATTGGACGAACGATGATGTGTGGCTCTTTCTGATGCAGACGAGAAATCCCTGGGGCTACAACAACAAAGATTTGCTGACGATGTATCAGGGCGCGTCGCCAGACGGCGAATGCCCGCTGGTGGTTGACACGACGACTCCTAGTTGCGGCGATTCGCGTTTCGGATGCTGGGTATGCACGATGGTCGATCAAGACAAATCCATGCACGCGATGATTCAGAACGACGAAGAAAAGGAATGGATGCTGCCGCTACTCGAACTGCGCAACGAATTGGACGTGGCGGATGATCGTTCTCTGCGCGACTTTCGACGCATGAACGGGCTTGTGCAAATACACAACGGGCGCAACATTCCGGGGCCTTACACGCAGGCGGCGCGCGAGCGTTGGGTACGGCGCGTGCTCGAAGCGCAAAAATTCGTTCGCGAAAACGCGCCGGAGAATTTGCGCCACATCGAACTTATTACGATGGACGAACTGCATGAGATTCGCCGTATCTGGATTACGGAGAAGCACGAACTCGAAGACACTCTGCCGCGCATTTATGAAGATGTCGTGGGCGAATCGTTTCCAAAGCAGCGGTTCGATGACGGCATGGTGTTCGGCGCGGACGAAGTCGAATTGCTGAAGGAGATTTGCGGCGATGACCGTATTCATTTCGAGCTAACGCGCGAACTGCTCGATGTCGAACAACGCTATCGCACGCACACGCGCCGCGCAGGTTTGACGGACGCACTCGAACGCGCCATGCGCCGCCATTTTTACAGCGATGCGGAAGACGCGATGGAGCGCGCCATGCGACGCAAAGAAGCATTCGATAAAGCCGGTCAAGGAGAACAACTGCCTGCCAGCCGCGAGTCGCTGAATTGATTTTCGTTCTTCTTTATTTATCTAGCTCAATGTAAATATAGCCGATTGATGAATTGCCTCCAGCTTTAGCTGGAAGAGACAAATCCAGAAAGAATGGCGGCTTTAGCCGAATTGATATTAAAAATCAATCATCCTTTTGGCTTTAGCCGAACATTAGGCTAAAGCCAAAAGGAAATTCAAAAATACTGTTTGGCTAAAGCCTTTGCTTTCCGATTAATCGTATCCACTAGGCTTGTGCTATTGGCAATTCATAGAAATCCAATAACTAACTTTACACTGCGCTAATCCTTCATTTATCTAGCCGTGCTGCTCGAAGAATTCACGATTTGCAATGTCGGTTTGTTTCGCCACGCGCAGACGCTTCAACTCGAACCGCCGCGCAGCGATAAACCCATCGTGCTCATCGGCGGCTTGAACGGCAGCGGCAAAACCACACTGCTCGATTCGATTCAACTCGCGCTTTACGGCAAACGCGCGCGGCTCTCCAATCGCGGCACTCTGGCTTATGAAGAATACCTGCGCCGCGCCGCCAACCGCGACGCCGTAGCAGCGGGCGAGGAATCCTTTGTCGAACTAAAATTCCGGCGTTGGTCGGGCGGGCGCGAACACAAGTTTCAAATCCGGCGTGCATGGAACGCGAGCGGCGTGGGCAGTACGGGCGAACAAGTCGAAGTTCGGCACGACGGAGAACTTGACCGCGTGCTGATGGAATCGTGGACGGATTTCATGGAAGAGATTCTGCCGCTGGAAATCGCGCATCTATTCTTTTTCGACGGCGAAAAAATCGAAAGCTTTGCCGATGTCGAAAGCGCGAAACAGCTTTTGAGCAAAGCCGTGCAATCCTTGCTCGGCCTCGATGTTGTAGGCCGCCTGCACACGGATTTAATCGCGCTCGAACGCCGCAAGCAGATCGCTCTCAAGTCCGACGCGGAGCAAGCGCAGATCGAAGCTGCGCAAAAAGAACTTGCCGGACTCGACGACGAGCGCACGAATCTTGTGGAAACGCGCGCCGCCGCACAGAACGCGGTTGATCGTCGCGCCAAGGATTTGCGCGAGATTGAAATGCTTTACGAGAAAAGCGGCGGGCCGCTCTTTGATCGCCGCGACGAACTCGAAGGCGAACAACTTAGCGTGCGCGAACGCTTGCGATTGATCGAGAATGAATTGCGCGGGTGCGCCGAAGAGGAAGCGCCGCTGTTGCTTGTGCCGCATCTGCTGGCGGGCATCGAAGCGCAGGACGGGCGGGAAACGCGCGCCGCCGAAGCTGGCGTTATCGCAGAGGTTTTGACGAAACGCGACACTCAGTTGCTCGATTGGCTGCGCGCGTGCAACAAAGTGCCGCTCGACACTTACCAAACGATTTCCGGCTATCTGACGCTTGACAGGGAACGGCGCGAAGGTGAGCGCGCGAGTTTTGTTCCTTACCTGAATTTCGACGCTGAAACGCGCCGCGATTTGCAAACCTTGCGCGCCGTGACGCTCGACACAGCGCGCGGGCGCATACGCGCGTTGCTCACGCAGGCCAACGAAGCGCGGGCGCAGTTGATTGATGTGGAAAGGAAACTTGCGAGTCTCCCGGCGGAAGATTACATCGCTCAACTGCTTGCGCGAAAAGATGGCGCTCAAATCGAGCTTAACGGTGCAAATGCGCGCCTCGCCGACATCGATGCGGAATTGAAACGTTTATCTGACGTGCGCGAAGCGAAGCACGCGCGGCTCGTCGCGCAGATCGAGCGCGCGGTTGAAGGGCAATTTGCGACTGAAGACGCGACGCGAATGGTGACGCACGCGCGGCGTGTGCGCGATACGATTGAGCAATTTCGCGTGCGCGTCGTTCGCCGCCATGCCGCGCGCATCGGCGAACTCGTCCTTGATTGCTTTACGCGCTTGCTGCGCAAGGAATCTTTAGTGACCGCGCTCGACATCGACGCCGAAACTTTCGCGCTTCGTTTGCGCGGCCACGATGGGCGCGCGTTGGACGCCGGGCGGCTTTCGGCGGGCGAGCGCCAACTGCTGGCAGTTTCGATGTTGTGGGGACTCGCGCGCGCATCGGGGCGGCCTTTGCCGGTTGTGATCGACACGCCGCTCGGCAGGCTCGATTCGTCGCATCGCCGCAATCTCATCGAAGGATATTTCCCGCACGCGAGCCATCAAGTGTTGCTGCTTTCAACCGACGAAGAAATCAATGGCGAATACTTTCAAAGCATCAAGCCGCACCTCGCGCACACCTATCGCCTTGCCTACGACGATCAAACGAGCGCGACGCACATCGCGAAAAATTATTTCTGGTAAAGCCGATGCTGATCGAACACATACGTCTCTCGCAACAAGCGAAAGAGCAACTCGTCAAACTGAAACGCACGACGGGAATTCAGAATTGGAATGTGCTGTGCCGGTGGGCGTTTTGCTTGTCGCTGGCGGAACCGAGCGTGCCGACGCCTGCGAAGATTCCGGCCGACAGTACAGTTGAAATGACATGGCGTGTCTTCGGCGGCGCGCACTATGAACTTTACTTTGCGCTCCTCAACGAACGCTGCCGCCACGACAACTTAGGCACAAGCGACGTGCTTGCAAATTGCTTTTAACGATTACGAAAGACGTTCTGATAATGCCACGACAGCGCATCCAGATCGGGCAAGAATCTTTCTTCTATCGGATGAATAATTCCGCGCCCCGTGAGAGTCACGACATACGAAGGCAGATTATCGTAAAGCGGAAGTTGCGGCGATGTAACTACCTCGTATCGCGCCGACACGCTCAACATTCCTTCATCAAAATTCCAGTGGCATAAGCGGCACAACGACAGGCCGTTGCGCGGATCATCGTTGCGGCTGACGCTGAACGGAACGATGTGCGCCGCTTCGACAATCGTGTGACCGTCGGCAGTTAAGATGCGTATGCCGCACGTCGTACAGCGATGCGCGTAAGCCATCACAATCGCGCGACGAAAGCCTTGATCGCGTGCGGCGGGTTTCAAGTTTTCATCCGACGGCTTAACGCTACTTTCATCTTTAATTTGCTTCAGCAGTTCTTGACTATAACGAAAAGCTTCATTGTTAATTGCGCTTTGTTCTAAAAGTCCGGCGCGAACGTCCTTCGTAAAGTATTTATCGACCAGCACGGAGCGCAGAATGTCGCGCCATTCCTTCACGCGCAAAAGCGCAAACAGTTCATCATCGAACTTCGCGCCGAGCGCAAATTCGTTCAACTCGCTCATCGAACGCAAGCGCGCGCCAGCCGCAACGATGTCTTCCTTTCCCGGCTTCGGAACTAAATGCCAGAAGCCTTCACTCGTCAAATGATAAAAAGGCAGAGCGATGTTGCCGCGTTGATCCGGCGGCATCACACGCGCCCAATAAAGCGTAAACGTCTCGCACAAATCGGGCGTCAATTCAATTAAATTGTTTTTGATTAAACCTTGCGCGATGGAATCGAGAACGGCTAACAACAAAAGCGGTTTGTGCGGCGCACGATTTTTAGTGAGAGCCGACCAACGAACGCGGCTTGTATCGCTGCGGAGTTTTTCAAAAGCTGCAACATAATCTGAGAGCATTAGTTAATTGAAGAAGATGTGGTGATTCGGGAATGTGACTTGAGGTCAACAAATGCGAAATGTCTGTACTCTTTAGTTTTCGGTAAACTCACAGGGTTCTTTCGGTATTGCTCCCATAAGTCAGACCACTGACGCTTGATGCCGGGCGAGTCTTTTTTGACGCCACTTAGTTTCCATTGGGATGCGAAATAGCTTTCATCGACGTCTCCAAGCCATTCCTCTTTGACGATTCGCGCAACGTCTTCAATATCGTCAATCGTCGTTTTCGATTCACACAAGTATTGAAAAAAGTCCGCCGCTAAAATTGTCAATGAGATTTTGTTGAAGATTTGAGACTTGCGTGCCGCTCCCCAATAATTATTAGCCTCTGCGTTTGTCGTATTGGCAAACTTATCTCGAATCGCCGTCCAAAACTGTATGAACACGTCGCGCCAAGGCCCTGCCGGAGACGACCAGTATGCACTTGCGCTTGCGAATCCTTTCTCTTCCCATTCTGCGACAATCCCGGAATTATCCAAAAACTTACGCTGCCAGATTGCCGCATAATCGTTTTGTTTAGGCCCAAATAATTTTCCGCCCGTCAGCTTTTGAAATATCGTGACAAGGGACTTCATCACCGTCCAAGGTAATAAATCGCTGTTGGTTGAAGTGCCCTTTTCAACTAACCCTCTGAACGGACTATCATTGCTTCTTGTAAGGAATGCGACGACGCGAGAGGCATCTAATTGAATGCCTGCATCCTTGAGGCGCGTCGAAACTCTTTCGAGTTCCTCATTGGAAAGCGTTGTCGAAACGATAGTGCCTAATAATGCTTTACCTATCGGCACGGCTTTTTGATTCACGACGACGAACTGAAAGACTTGCTCGGCAGGGTCAGTGGACATCAGCAACGATACCGGAAGCCTGCGAGCAATGCGCGCTTCAATACCGTTTTGAACTTGCAACTCATCCTCACCACCACTGACACGGTGTTCAATTTCGGTCTGATATTTCGGATCATGCGATGCTAAATCCTGCGCCGCGCTGATTGCGCCGCGCAAACGATGCTGGCCGTCAACAAGCACGACCGGACGCAAGTAGGAGATCATTGCTTCTTTGGTAAATCCTTCAAAATTATCTTCGGTATACTCGTCTTCCAATTCACTCAAGACTTGCACGCGCGCGGCTATCTGCTGCCAAAAATCTACGACATGAGATTCATCGAGAAGCACGGCAGCAACGTCTTCGCTTGAAACCTCTTCTTGTTCTGGTTCTAGTTCAACCGAAGATTCATCATCCGTAGCTTCGCTCTGGTCTTCGGTACTTGACCTTTTAGCTTTAAGTTGAGTTTTCAATTTAACAATAAGCTGTTCGGAAACTTGGGCTTGAAGTAATGTTTGAACTCTTTGTTCTAAGCCCTGTTTAACCAATGTTAAGAGCCTTAAAAGCGACATTTCCTCTAAGGGCTGAACATTGACTGATATATAGCCATGTTCAATATCTTCAGCTTCCGCCGTGCCGTCAACTGGCTCGAAGGTCACTTCACCGACGGAAGACTCGCGGCGCGCGCACAGTATAGGGTTCTGAATAATGTTGCTTTCGTTTTTGTAAAACCCTTTGAGTTCTTTAATACGGGTAGGACTTTCAACTCGCTGAAAGCCTGTCGTTTCCTCTTGGTCAGTGAGTTCTTTTTTTTGCGGAATACCTACCCATGAATTTATCTCTGTCGCCGGTGCAGCAAAAAGCACAAGATGGTCGCCCGTCTCTGTCTGACGAACACGAACAGCTCTATATCTGAAATTAAGCATGGCTTGCTCCTTTGGGTAGCGGTGAAAAGTTTCTGAATTGATTAACTACAAATCGTAATGTCAAGACAATATCAGATCATGTTTGGGCAGTGTGCGTGAGTTTGTAGATAATGCAATACGTCAAAGTCAGAATGTGAGAATGACGGGGGCAGCCTTTCTACATTAAGCGTATCTGCCCGACGTAAACAAAGCGCGACAGCATTTGACATCATCTGCGCAATGATAGTCAAGATTCAGTGGATTTTATCGAGGCGTTGCGCCAGCAGCCATGGCAGCAACTCCGTTTCGGCGAGCGCCTTCAGCCAGACGTTGTGGCCGACGCCCGCGTATTCGCTGTAACGCACGTTGTTGCCGTCAATGGTTTTCAGTGCTTTGACCATGCCGAGCGATTCAGTGACCGGCACAACCGTGTCGTCCGCGCCGTGAAAAACCCACACGGGCGTGTGCCCGATTTGTCTGGCGATGGGGAGGAAGCGATCATCTTTATCGCCGCCGCTCAAGGGACTGCCTCCGCAGATTGCTATCAGCGCCGCGAACTTGCCCGGATGCTGCGACGCCAACTGCCAGACGCCGTAACCTCCCATCGAAACGCCCGTCAGATACAAGCGCTCTTTATCGGCACCGAATTCCGTGACGGTTTGATCGAGCGCCTGCATGACCATCTTGCCCATTTCCGCATCCGTCCAGTAACTTCCCTTGCGACACTGCGGCACCAACACAATGGCTGGCACTCCTTCCAGATAGCGCTGCACCAATGCGCCGCTCGCGCCCTTCGTCGGCGCGACTCCGCCTTCGCCTCTTTGATTAATGCCGTGAAGAAAAACTATCACGGGCAGCTTTTGCTTTCCCGCTAATTTTGCGGGAACAAAGACTTGATAAGCATAAGCAGCCGCGCCGACTTTAACATTGCGCGTCAGCACTCCTGCTTGCTGCTCTTGAACTGAAACGGATGTGGTCAGCAATCCGCCGACAAGCAATGAAAATAAACCTTTTCGCATAATATAAATCCTTCGACTGTGATGATTGGCAAATACATCTTAGCAACGCGGAAGCGTCCGGGTGAAGCGCGGCGAAGGATTACGCGCACGGCATTTACGCTCGTCGGCGCGGCGTTGTATGCTTGCCTGTGAATATGCAGAGCCTAAGCCTTCGCCCGACTGAAACAGAAAACAGCCCGCTTGATTTAGCCCGCGAAATCATGCGGCTCGAAACGCTTCTCGTCGAGCGACGCCGCGAACTTGTTTCTCTGCAAGAAGAATTGCGCCTGTTCAAATCGCGTTACACGCAGATTGTCGGCAGTCGTCTGGCAGAATTAGCAGACATCGAGCGCGCTATCAAGGAAGCGGAAACGCGTCTTTTCGGCGTTGAAGATATGCCGGAAGAAGACACAGCATCTCACCACAACGACGCCGCAGAAGCGCATCGGGCAACGTCTATGCCGGTCAAGTCCGCCTTGCGCAAGTTGTTCTGGTCGGTTGCTAAAATCTTTCATCCGGATCACGCCGCCGACGAAAAAGAAGCGCAGCGCCGCCACACGATTATGGCCGAAGCCAGCCGCGCCTACACCGAGGGAGACATTGAAAGCCTCCACACGCTGCTCGGCGACGAACATTTGCAATCGTACTGCACCAACGGCAGCGGCGCGCGGGATGAAGACGAAGAGGAAAATCCGGCGAATCGTTTGCTCGGCCTCAAAGACGAACTGCGTACCATCGAGTTCGGCATCAAACGCATCACACAGGACAGCTTGTATCAACTTAAATTGTCATGCGACGTTGAAGCCGCGCAGCAGCGTGATGCGCTCGCGGCAATAGCCGAACGCATCGCGCGGCAGATCATCAAGGCACGCCACCGGCTCGAACATGTCTCGTAGGCCGTTCATAAGCTTTCTCGTATGCCACATTGATTAATGGCAAAAAAGTTCGCACCGTCCGCGCGTTTTGGCTGACGCCGCTTAAATTTCTTATATGAGCAGATTGAATTACAGCTTGACCGTTAGCACCATTGTCTTTGTGACGGTGCTGGCGGCGGCATGTGCAATACCTTCTGCCGCGACTTCGCCAAAGCGCTTCGTTGCGATTGATTCCCTTGTCGTGCGGCAGGTCGTGGGTGATGCGCTGGCGCAGACCGCGTACACGAACAGTTACGATCCGGCTTACGTGAAACTGACTTATCCGAACGGCGATGTGCCGCGCGAGACGGGCGTCTGCGCGGATGTCGTGATACGTGCTCTGCGTAAAGGCGGCGTGGATTTGCAGCAGAGCGTGCATGAAGATATGTTGCGCGACTTCGCCGCCTATCCTCACTTGTGGGGACTCACGAAACCCGATCCCAACATCGATCATCGACGCGTGCCGAATCTTATGCGCTTCTTCGAGCGGCAGAAAAAGTCCCTGCCCGTCACACACAATCCACAGGATTATCAGCCCGGCGATACAGTCGCGTGGGACACGGGTGGCAATCATCCGCACACAGGCATTCTTAGTAACGCCGTGTGCGCGGACTCACCGCGCCGCTATTGCGTAGTCCACAACATCGGCGCGGGCGCGCGTCTCGAAGATGTTTTGTTCACTTGGCAGATCATCGGGCACTACCGCCCCTTCTGATTTCTCGCCGCAAAAAATATGACGCATATTCCCATCGCATGATTCACGATGCGGGCGCGTGGGTTGTTGTGCATGGCATTGAGCGCGTTGTAAGCTGGCGCGTCCGTGATGAACGGGCATTGATCGTTTTATTCTACGTCGTTTGGAGAGCATCTTGGGTTTCAATCGTTCGAGCGGAATTCTGCTTCATCCGACTTCTTTGCCGGGGCGCTACGGCATCGGGGAGTTGGGCGAAGAGGCGCGGCGCTTTGTGGATTTTCTAAACCGGTGCGGGCAGCGTTTGTGGCAAGTGATGCCGCTCGGCCCCACCGGTTACGGCGATTCTCCGTATCAATGCTTTTCTGCGTTTGCGGGCAACACGCTGCTGATAGACCTCGCGCAACTCGTCGAAGAAAAATTATTGGACGCCGCAAACCTCGTACACGCGCCACAGTTTTCCGCAGACCGCGTTGACTTCGGGCGCGTCATCGAATTCAAAAGCGAGATGCTGCGCCGCGCCCACGAGCGTTTCAATCACACGACGGATACGGGCTTGCGCAGCGAGTTTGAAAGCTTTTGCCAGCAACATGCTTCGTGGCTCGACGATTACGCGCTTTTCCGCGCGCTCAAGGACAAGCACGGCGGCGCGGCGTGGAACAATTGGGACGCAGCGCTCAAGCGTCGTGAACCGAATGCGATGGCGCGCGCGCGCGAAGAACAGCGCGAGCAAATCGAAGCGCAAAAAATTTATCAATATCTTTTCTTCAAGCAATGGTCTGCGCTCAAGGCTCACTGCCGCGAACGCAGCGTGAGCATCGTCGGCGATATTCCAATTTTCGTTGCGTATGATTCGGCGGACGTGTGGACGCACAGGGAATTATTCCAGCTCGACGAAGCGGGCGCGCCTCTTGTCGTCTCCGGCGTGCCGCCGGATTATTTCAGCCGCACGGGTCAACTGTGGGGCAATCCGCTTTACGATTGGGATGCAATGCGCGCAGATGATTTCAGTTGGTGGACAAGGCGCGTGCAGCACACTTTATGGATGGCCGATGTCGCGCGGCTAGATCATTTTCGCGGCTTCGCGGCGTGTTGGGAAGTGCCGGGCAAAGATAAAACGGCGGAGCATGGGCGGTGGGTTCCGGCAGGTGGACGAGAACTTTTCACAGCGCTCAAACGTCGTCTCGGCGAGCTGCCGATCATCGCCGAAGACTTAGGTGTGATTACGCCCGATGTGGAAAGTCTGCGCGATGATTTCGATTTTCCCGGAATGCATATTCTACAGTTTGCGTTCGGCGGTGATCCGCGCAACAAAGACTTGCCGCACAACTACACGCGCAACACAGTCGTTTACACAGGCACGCATGATAACGACACGACGCTTGGCTGGTTCAAAAGCAGAGCGGGCGAAGGCTCTACGCGCGATGCGGCGCAGGTTACACAGGAGCACAAATTTTGCCTCGATTATCTCAATTCACGCGGGAGTGAAATCCACTGGGACTTGATAAGGGCGGCGCTTGCCTCCGTTGCAGACCTCGCGATCATTCCGCTACAGGACGTGCTCGGCCTCGGCGCGGAAGCACGCATGAATCTTCCGTCGAGCGTCGGCGGCAATTGGTCTTGGCGCTACCCGGAAGACGCGCTCTCAAACATTGCGCGCGAGCGTCTGAAGGAAATGACGTTGATCTACGGGCGAGCGTAGTAATGGGTACCCATCGGTTAGTGACTGAGTCGGGTGTCGAATCCGGTCAACGGCGGCGGGTGATGTGTCGGCGTGAGCGTTTGAAGTAAAAGGTAGTTTCGCCTGTGCCTGTTTTGTCGTCTTCGGATGAAATGAGTTCCCATCCGGCTCTGCCTTGTTCGTTGAGAATGGATTTGCGCTGTTCCATGTTGGCGTGCAGGATCGTCACGACATTGTATTCCCAGAGCGCGCGCCGTGATGTTGCGCGTCGGTGTCTGGGACGCGCGTCAACGAAGGAAAACGAAGCGAGCAAGAGTATGACGGCGAGAATTAAAACGATGTGCTTTCGGATTCGGGCATGACTGTGGACTGTGAACATGACGGTTTGTTTTTCTCCGGCGAAAATATGAGGCTCGCTTGAACTCTGCCTTATTTGCTGTCGGTTGTGGACGGCTGATTATAACGCTCGGTCATCGCTTTTTGCACTGTGTCTAAAACTTTCGTTGCCATGCCTGTCGGGTCACGCTTCGCTTCTGTTCTCAACACATCGAGGAATTCGAGAATCTCCCGCTGGGCGATTTTTTTGACTTCTTCTTCGGTCATACAATTTTCTCCAAGTTTAATTTGCGCTTAACGCTCGCTCAACGTATTTGTATTTCGCTTGCGCCGTCGCTTGCTTCTGAAACGTAAATGTCCGGCACTCTTCCAAAGGCCTCATTGTAACTGCGCGCGACCTGATTGCGAAACTCTGCGAGTCGTTCGCGCCAAACGAGATTGACAGTGCAGCCGCCGAAGCCGCCGCCCGTCATGCGCGCGCCGACAACGCCATCAACGCTTTTGGCTGCTTCGACCAACACATCGAGTTCCGCGCAACTGACTTCGTAATCATCGCGCAAGGAGGCGTGCGATTCATACATCAATTGTCCCATTCGCGGCAAATCATTTCCGCGCAAAGCTTCAACTGCCGCGAGCGTGCGCGCATTTTCCGTGACGACGTGGCGGCAGCGCTTGCGTATAACTTCAGGAAGCACTTCTTCGTATTTTTCAAAGTCGCTGACGCTGACATCCCTGAGCGCGTGTATGTCGGGCATCGGCACGCGCAATAATTCAACCGCCTGTTCGCACTCGCTTCGACGTTGATTATAGGCAGACGAAGCGAGTTTGTGTTTGACTCCTGTGTTGCAGATAACAAGTTCTGCGCGCGACGTGTCGAAGGGAATCGTGGTGGCGAGAAGCGTGCGGCAGTCTATCAGGAGCGCATGGTTTTTCTCGCCCATCGCGGAAATGAATTGATCCATGATGCCGCTCTTGGTGCCGACATATTCGTGCTCTGCTTGTTGGCCTGCGAGCGCGAGACGGACACGATCAATCGCCGCGCCCGACAAAGAAAGAAGCGCGAAGCCGACGGAAATTTCGAGCGCCGCAGACGACGAAAGTCCCGCGCCATCCGGCACATCCGATGCGAGCGCAAGATCGGCTCCGCAAAGCTGCGCACCGTTCGCGAGAAGCGCCTGCGCCACGCCTTCGACGTAGTCCTGCCAGACGCCTCTTTGCTTTGGCCCGGCTCGATCCAGATCAAACTCGACGGACTCTTTTTTCTCCGCCGAATAAACGCGTATGCGCCGGTCACTCCGCGCGGCGGCAGCGACTATTGTTTCGCGATCAATTGCCACGGGCAGCACAAAGCCTTCGTTGTAGTCTGTGTGCTCGCCGATTAAATTGACGCGTCCCGGCGCGCGAAAAAGTCGCGGCTCTGTGTGGTAAAGCTCGCGGAAAGCTCGCATGAGATTTTTTGCGTCAACCTGTTTGCCTGCGTCAACGCGTTTGTCTGCCTCACTCATTGCGCCCGCTCCTTTTCATGCCACACAACGGGCTGGACATGCGTGCGCAACTCTGCGGCCTTTTCTTCGGCCAGCGTGTCGTTAATAAAAAGTCCCGCTCCGGTTTCGGAACCGGCGAGATATTTCAGCTTCTTCGCGGTTCTGAGCGGCGGATAAAATTCTATGTGGAAGTGGTAGTAATCGTAATTGCCTGTGTCAGTCGGACGCTGGTGCATCGCCATGATATAGGGAAACGACAAATCGAAAAGCTTGTCGAAGGCGACGAGAATTGTTTTCAAGATTCCGGCCAAATCTTTTTGCTCCGCGCGATTGAAATCCGTGAGCGCCTGCGCGTGGCGCTTGGAAGAGATATGCAATTCATAAGGCCAGCGCGCGAAGAACGGAACGTATGCGACGAAGGAATCGTTGGCGGCGACGATTCTGCGCCCGTCGCTTTTCTCTTCCTGAATGATGTCGCACAGCAAACAACGCGTTGTCGCTTCTTTATGCGCGCGCGATTGCTCTAACTCCGTTTTAATGCGCGGCGGCACAAACGGATAGGCGTAGATTTGTCCGTGCGGGTGATGCAAGGTGACGCCGATGGCTTCGCCTTTGTTCTCGAAAATGAAAACGTATTTGACGTAGTCGAGCGCGCTCAATTCTTCGTAGCGATTCGTCCAGACGCGCACAAGTTTATCTATCTGTTCGACGGGCTGCTCGGCAAGCGTAGAGGTGTGCTCCGGCGTGTAGACCACGACTTCGCACACGCCTCTTCCGGGAAGCACAGAATACAACTCCGTGCTCTCGATTGACGGCGCGGGCGGGTCTGGCCTGAGTGACGGGAAACGATTTTCAAAAACAACGATGTCGTAAGTCGGCTCCGGCACTTCCGTCGGAAAGCCGCCGGGCTTGGTCGGGTCGAGCGGGCAGTGATCCGGCGGCGGCAGAAACGTGCGACCCTGCCTGTGCGTCGCCGTCGCCACCCATTCCCCCAAAAGAGGATTCCAGCGCAGTTCAGACATCCTGTCGCTCCTCTTCCGCGTGAGCCGGTGTGATTGGCTGCGAATCAGTTTCCAGCGGACTGTTATTTTCGATAGCGTTTGCTGTTTGCGCGCCGTCGCCGGGCGTTTCGTCAAACGTGTAAAAAATCATGTAACGACCATCGGCAAGCGTAGTTCGACGCAGCCGCATATTGTCGTCGTTGTTAGTGGTGTGCTGTCCGGTCAGGTCTTCACGTCGCATTAAGCTTCCTCGAAATTCGCGCGCCCGAACGCACGCTCGAAAATGAACTGCCGCATTTCCTACATACATTAAGCTGTGCTGCTTGCAGGATCAACTCGTAACGCGCAGTTGTTTACCGCGCGTGATTATCCGATTGAGCGATGAGAATCAGCAATGCAGACGAATAAAGTTGACGAACCGGCGCGCGTTGACAATTCTCCAAAGTCCGTTGAATACTTTGCGGCATGAGCATTCCGAAGTTTACGTTGCGCGGCTTCCGTCGTCCGCGCGAATCGGTTTATCCGGCGCTCGGCAAACTCGAGCGTAAAGTAATGGAGCGCGCTTGGCAACAGGGTGAAATGAGCGTGCGCGATGCGCAGGAATTCTTCAAAGAACAAATCGCGTACACGACTTTGATGACGACGCTCGACCGTCTCTATAAAAAAGGATTGCTCGCGCGCCGCAAACAATCGCGCGCTTTTCTTTACTCGCCGCAAGTCACGCGCGAAGAGTTTGAGCAGGGCATTGCCGAAGATGTGCTCGGCGTGCTGTTCAATCGAAACAGCGAAAAAGTAGAACCCGTGCTCGCTTGCATCGTCGATGCCGTCAGCGAACATGATCGCCAACTGCTCGACGAACTCGAACGGCTCGTGCAGAAAAAGCGACGCCAGTTGAACGGCGAATTGAACGGCGAAAAGGAGTAGTCGATTAATGTACCAACTGCTCGGAATCTGCCTTGCGCTCGCGGCGCTGCTGGTCGTCAATGCCTGTGCTTCGTTCATTGCCGCGCTGGTATGGCGCGCCGCTTCCCATCGGGCGCAAACGTGGCGTGCCTCGACACGCGCACGCGTTCTTTTCGCTTTGCGCACGTCGCCTGCCGTGTGTGCGTTGGTGTGCGTCGGCGCGCTGCTGTTTCCGGCATACTTTCTTTATGAACCGCGCGCCTCAACCGAAGTCGTGACGACGAAGCTTGCGCTGCTCGCAACGCTGTCGGCGCTCGGTTTGGTGTTGGCTGCGCGACGCGGACTCGGCGCGTGGTATGCGACGCGCAGGTTGTGCGCCGATTGGCTTCGTCATGCCGAACCCGTTTGTCTGCAAAATGTTTCCGTTCCTGTTTATCGAATCAAACATCATTTCCCTGTGATTGCGGTGGTCGGCGCTTTTCGCCCGCGTTTGTTTATCGCAACGCAGGTTTCCGGTGCGCTTGACGCGGACGAATTACAGGCCGCGCTCCGGCATGAAAGCGGTCATTTGACGGCGCGCGATAATCTTAAACGCACGCTGGTGCGCCTCTGCTCGGATGCCTTATCAATTATTCCGGCGGGACGTTCCCTAGATCGCGCGTGGGCTGAAAACGCGGAAGCCGCCGCCGATGAATACGTTGTGCAGACAAGTGGCGCAAAAGGCGCGCTCGATCTCGCATCGGCGCTGTTAAAAATCGCGCGAATGGTGCCGCGCGGCGCGCGTCCGACGATGCCCGCCGGTGCTTTTTTGATCGGCGAGAATGTGGACGGCGTCGCGTGGCGCGTTCGTCGCCTGACCGAACTTGCCATCGAAGAAAAAGAGGGAAGCGAACATGACACCGCGTCGAAGCTACCGGCGGCTGCTTTCTGGTGCGGCGGCGGTATCGTTGCACTCGCGTTGTTAATCGCCGCCGATTCTCAATCGCTGATGGCGCTGCACCATTTCATCGAACGCATTGTCGCGGCGCTTCAGTAACGGCAACCGAAATCCACACGGCGCGCGGTGACGTTTAAGCACACGCTTTTTATTCCTTCCACGTGTCTACCTTCTTCATCTATCATTTACCAATCGAAAATAAACTATGACGACTGATGGTAAAAACTTTTCGTCGTTTGCATTGAGCGAATAATTTCAGGAGAGTTCAAGTTGGAAAAAGTTAATTACCTCGATCAACCGAACTGCTACAAATTATCGAACGCGGAGACGGAGGTCATCGTCACGACGGACACGGGGCCGCGCATTCTTCGTTATGGCTTTGCAGGCGAAGAAAACGTTTTGGGAGAATGTCCGGAGCTTGCTTTGCAGACTGCATGGGGCGAGTGGAAGCCCTGGGGCGGGCATCGCCTGTGGGCTGCGCCCGAAGCCCTCCCGCGCAGTTACGCGCCGGACAACAAGGCCATCGAATATCACGCGCAAGCGGACAACGGCATTCGTCTCATTCAACCAACTGATTTGAGCGGCCTGCAAAAAGAGATGAGCGTCACGCTTGCGCGCGAAGGCACGTGCGTTACCGTGCATCATAAGATCACCAATAAAACTTTATGGCCGGTAGAGATTGCGCCGTGGGCGATCACGATTATGAGCGGCGGCGGCGAAACCATTTTGCCGCAGTCGCCGTTTCGCTCGCACGACGAACAATTGCTTCCCGCGCAGCCAATTGTGCGCTGGTCTTTCACGGATTTGAGCGACGCGCGTTATCGCATCGGCGAAAAATATCTGCGCTTGCGAACGAACGAGAATCTGCCGGAGCCGCAAAAAATCGGCTTGATGAACACGCTCGGCTGGTGCGCTTATTATCTGGCGGGCACGCTTTTTGTGAAGCGCTTTGATTACCGCGAGAAAGCGCGCTACACGGATTTCGGCTGCAACAACGAAGCGTACACGGCTGGCTCGTACATGGAAATCGAAACGCTCGGCGCGCTGCAAAATTTGGAGCCGGATGAATTCGTCGAACACACAGAGCGCTGGTATTTGTTTCGCGGCGTGGAGATCGGCGCAACCGAAGCGACTCTCGCCGAAGCGATTGAATCATTCATTAGGGAAACAAAGTGAGTTGCACAATATTGCCCGGCGTAGCGTTCGTTTCGCTGACAATTCTTCGTTCGGCGATTAAACCAAAATTCAATTTCGCAGCTCTGTCTCGTCCGACATGAAGAACGCTTCTTTCAATCGCATCTTGCTTTGAATTGAAGAGGGCGCTACGCTTGATGCCTGACGTTTTGAAAAAAGCGAATGCAAAAGAGCCAGAGGTGAAAGTTGGATGAAGAGCATTGAAGTTAATGCCGTGATGTTGCTGCTGTCGCTCGCGTTTGTGCTGTCGGACACCGGCGTGTTTGTCGAAGCGCAGCAAAGGCGCGCATCGTCGCCCGTTTCGTCACGTCGTTCGATGGCGGAGAAGTCGCTGTTGAGCGGCCTGTATCGTCTCGATGTCGGAAGCAGCGATAAATTGTATTCCGTAGTTTCGACGGCTTCCAGCAATTTGCCGCCCGATGAACAGGGGCGCTTTTTTGATGATCTGACAATACGTCTCGCCGCGCCGGATCAGCTTGCCATCGAACGGCGCAGATTTTTAATTGACATCGCTTCGTCGCGCGCGCCGCGTCTTTCCTTCGAGGCGGACGGCATCGAGCGCACAGAGCAGGCGACGGACGGGCGCACCATCCGCACACGCGCCGCGCTTCTCGGCGATCAATTGACGGTTACGACGGGCGGCACAGGCGAAGATAAGTTCACCGTTGTTTTCGAGCCGATTGACACAGGCCGTCGCATGCGTGTAACGCGCCGCATCGCCGCCGCAGGCCTCAATCAACCCGTTGTCATACGCAGCCTCTACAACAAAGTTTCAGACATCGCGCGCTGGAGCATCTACGGCGAAACTCAGCCTACGCCGATTGAATCGCCCGCATATACCAACAGCAGCACGGCGACGATTACCGCGACAAAGAGAGTTCCGGCGAAGCCTTCCGCCATTGCCGCAAGCGAAGATGCGAACGCGTTGCGCGCCTCGCTCGATGCGTGGATCGCCGCGACAAATAGGCGCGACATCAGCAAACAATTGACGTTTTATTTGCCGCGAGTCGAGGCTTATTATCTGGCGCGCAACGTTTCGCGCGATTTTGTGCGCGCCGACAAGTCACGAGTATTCGAGCGTGCGAGTGCGGTAGATGTGCGCGCCGCGACGCCGGAAATTATTTTCGATGAAGTTAATCGAACAGCCGTGATGCGTTTTCGCAAGCAGTATGCAATCGAAGGCGGAACCGGAACACGGCGCGGTGAAGTCATACAGGAACTGCGTTGGCGCAAATCAAACGGCGCGTGGAAAATTGCGAGCGAGCGCGACGTGCGTGTTCTGCGCTGAATAAAGAATGATTGAATGATGGATCGATGGTAACAATCGCCGCACAAGTGAAATCGCAGCGAACTCCATTATTTCAAGATGCGCGACAAATTCTTGTGACGCCGGTTGTCGTAAACTATCGGATGTGACGAAATTCAATTACGGTCTCGATTTCAAAAAAACCGATTTTCGTAAACAGCCAGAGCTTTACCGCGTAGGGATCGGCGAACAGGGCGTGCTGCTCGTAGAGCCTTACAAAAGCGAAATTCTTCCGCACTGGCGCTTCCGCACGCCGGACATCGCGCGCCTCTCCGCCGAAAAAATTTACGAACTGTACGAGGGGTATAAAGCGCAACAAGACTTCGTCGGAATGGATATGGCGCGCAAGTTTTTGCAGATGGGCTGGACGCGCAGCCTGCGTTATTTCAACCACAAAAGCGGGCAAAAATATGTCGGCGCAGTGCCAACGAACCGCAAGGGGCAAAGCGGCGCGCATGGCCGCGAGGTTGCGCCCTTTGACAGAGATTACAGCAAGCTCGAATCCGCCAAAGCTTTCAAGGCGAAGCTGAATACTGTGAAAACCGATCCCGTCTACCTTGAACGCATGAAGCAGCATCAGGAAATGTTCGACTCGCAATTCGATACAAAAAAAGACGAGAAGCGCGAACGTATTAGCGCTGCACGAAGCACACAGGGAAAATAGTATAGGTTCGATTTCGCGTTATGAACTCGCCACCCATTGCGTTACGTTTCGATGCCGGAACACTTTTGCTGGACGGCGCTGATCGCTCCCGAATTGTCCCGCAGTCCTTTCGCTGGGACGAAAGAACATTGCGCTGGCGTGCTCCGGCCTTCGCTTATCGCCACATCATTAAAGACCTCATTCGCAGCAAGACGCCATACGAAGACGAAGCGCGCGCGTATCACCAATTCGATTTTCCCACCAAGCTTTTCGTCGAACCCAGACCTTATCAACAACAGGCGATAGAGGCATGGCGAACGAGCGCGCGTTGCGGCGTCGTGATATTGCCGACGGGCGCGGGCAAAAGCCTTGTTGCGCAGATGGCAATCGAATTGACGAAGCGCTCGACGCTGGTTGTTGTGCCGACTCTTGACCTGATGAACCAGTGGTACGATTTGCTGCTTTCCTGCTTTCAAGCGGAAGTCGGATTGATCGGCGGCGGCTACTACGAAGTCGGCGCATTGACCGTCACCACGTATGCTTCGGCGTTTCGTTTTATGGAACGGCTCGGCAATCAATTCGGCCTCATTATTTTTGACGAGTGTCATCATTTGCCGAGCAGCATTTATCGCTACGCGGCGGAGATGGCAATCGCGCCGTTTCGTTTAGGTCTCACAGCCACGCCGGAGCGCGCTGACGGAGCGGATGGGCTGCTCGAAGAATTAATCGGCCCGATTGTTTTCCGGCGTGAAGCGCATGAACTCGCGGGCGAATATCTGGCCGATTACAGCCTTGTGCGCATCAACGTCAAACTCACACAGGAAGAGCGCGCGGCGTATGAAGCGGAGCGGGCAATCTTCCGCGAATTTCTTGCGGAGAAGCGCATCAATCTCGGCGGCTTGAACGGCTGGCAAAACTTTATTGCGATGAGCGCGCGAAGCGAAGCCGGACGCCGCGCGATGCAGGCTTACCGCGAGTCGAAGCGCATCGCACTCGGAACAGTTGCCAAGCTGCGCGTGCTGGCAGAATTGCTCGCGCGCCACAAACATGATCGCGCGCTGATTTTCACCGCCGAAAATGAAATGGTTTATCGCATCTCCGAACAATTCTTCGTTCCGGCGATCACGCATGAGACGGGTATCAAAGAGCGGCGCGAATGGCTCGAAGCTTTCAACGAAGGCAAGGTGCTGGCGCTCGCGACTTCAAAGGTTTTGAATGAAGGCGTGAATATTCCGGCGGCTTCGGTGGCGATTGTCTTGTCCGGTTCGGGTTCGACGCGCGAGCATATACAAAGACTCGGACGCATCCTGCGCAAGCAACCGGGAAAGGAAGCGGTGCTATATGAAGTGGTGACGAATGAAACGACTGAAGAACATATCAGTCGGCGACGTGGTGACGCAGGGCAATTCCGCGAAGCGCGGCGCACAACGGAAACAAACGGCGCGGCAGAAAGAAGCTTACTCTAAATTATGTTGACGGCTGATCTGGCGCAAAGCTGGCAGCGCGGCGGACGCACGGGGCCGCGCCTGATTGATGCTGGCGATTCCGAGCTTTTACAGGACGCCGCCGACCTCATTAATTTTTTTAACACCCATCAGAATCTCGCCCGCCGTGAATTGGACGAAGCGTTACAAACATACGTCGGCGTCGGCACGGACTATAAAATTTTACGCGGCTTCATCAAACTGTTAATGGACAGATGCACGTTTGAAGTCAGCAGCTCCATAGAGCCTTACCAGATACGCCGCGCTCTTTTTCTCAAAGCTTGCGAGCATCATCCGATCACCGGCGAAAGCGAAGCGCGCGTGGAAACTTTGTCGAGCGTTGCGCGTGAACTGGAGTGCGCGCCGGATGCGTTGCTCGCGGGACTGTATGCCGATCTGCCGTTGAACCAAAAGCTCTTGGAGTTCGAGCCGATCAGCGCAAGCGAACTGCTCGAGCTTTATAACGTCGCGCAGGCGCAGGCGTTGCTTTATCGCTGCATCGAAATGCGTTTGACGATTGCGCCGCAGAGCACGAATGGGTACCGCGAATTGTTCGGCGCAATCAAGGCTTATAAATTGATTCACACCGTCAAGGGAAACGCCGCCGACGGTTACGAGATTCGACTCGACGGCCCCGTTTCGATGTTTCACCGCTCGCAAAAATACGGCATACAGATGGCCGTGTTTCTTCCTGCGCTGCTGCTCTGCACGAATTGGCACATGCGCGCAGAGATCGCGCAAAAGCCCGGCACGAACAACGCCTCGTTTGAACTCGGCAGCGACCAGAAAACCTTGCGCTCGCATTATCTACCGGCGATGCCGTACCGCAATCCGACTGTCGAACAATTAGCCGAAAGCTGGCAAAAGTTCGATAGCCCGTGGACGCTCGAACACGGACGCACCATCGTTGATTTAGGAGACAGCGCGTTTATCCCGGATTATATTTTGCGACGGGAGGCGGACGGAAAAGAATTTTATCTGGAAATTTTAGGCTTCTGGACGCCGCAGTATTTACAGCAGCGTTTAGCAGAATTCGCTCATGCCCGCATCGAAAACTTCCTCATCGCTGCGTGGGACGAACTGCGCGGGACACGCGATGCGCTCGCGCGCGTTCCCGATCATGTCATCGTCTTTAAGCGCAAGCTCGATCCGGCGTCAATCGTGGCAATCATCAATGAACTTCTTTCAGCAGACCATTAACTCCTCAAGTTTATGTGAGACATTCAGTTCGCATACTTCGATGTATTCTTTGAATCTCATCTCGCAGATCAGCGTGCCGGTTCAAACTTTATGTCTTTGAGCAGTGCTTCCAGCGCCTGTAAGTCGTCGTCGGCCTTGTAGGTGAAAAGGATGATAAACGCATAGCCCTTTATAATTCTCACTTGATACCGCTGCCTGAATGTTTTATCGCCTGTTGTTATTGTCGCATCCATCACTTGAAACTGCTCTCCGTCTATTTGTTTAGAGTAAATATTTTGGGCGAAATCGACTTTAAGTGTTGGTGCATCTGCGGCTCGCTTCGCTGATATATCGCGCATGAAGTTTTTCATGCTTTGTATGTATTCGCGTGCCATGCTGTCGGTTGCGGCCAAAGGCACGCGCTCGATCAGGAAGGAAAGCATGGCGACTGAAGCGGAATTTGGCATTGGCCGCCGAATCATCGAAAACAATATAGATGTTTGTTCGTCGCGGTTTTAATGGAATCGGCAAGCGGCTTGTCTACTCCTTTTGATACGATCTGTTCGCCAGCCTCCTGCGCGCGCTTGCCGAAGTCCTGATTCAAAATCAGCCAGCCTTCCGGCGCAGTCATTTCCATGCCAAAGTATTTGTTCACATAGGTTGATTCGTGCAGTTCTCCAAGTGTATTGCCGTTGTTTTCAATTGGTCGGCGCGGCGGCGGAGGTGGTGGCGGAGGCGGCTGCGAAGTAGCCCTGCGGCTTTGCGCTGAAATTGATGGCGCCAAGGCAGCGAGCGCCATCGCTAACAATAAAAGGTGTGTGGGTAGTCGTCGCATTTCAAACCTCCGGGTGGATCGGGCTTTAATCGAGAAGGCCGGAAAACGTGGCATGTCTTCCGGCCTTTATGAATTCTGGGAGACTAAGATTCGAACTTAGATAGCCAGATTCAGAGTCTGGAGTCCTACCATTGGACGATCTCCCAAGCTTGTGCGGCGTAGAAGAATTTACGTATCGCTGCCGCACTTGTCAACCGCAAGCGAATTGTTTGTAATTGGAGTGCGCTACGCTTCTACGTCAATGGTCTCAATCGCCGGTAAGATTTGCTTTGCAGTGAGAATGAAAAATCCCGTGCGCTGCCAGCGCGCGTCGAGTATGTAGTTTCGTTGATCCGGCTCACGCGTGCAAATTTCGCTTGCCCGATAAGGCAATTCGACGCACAATGTCTTGCGATCATCTGATGCCGCGAGGCACGTTAACGAAAGCGAAAGATACGTTCGTCTTCTTTCGTCGTGCGTGACTCCTTCGCCCGCGGTTTCGCGAAGGAAGACTGAGAAAATGAGCACCGATGATGTGGATAATCCACACACGACAAAAGATATGAAAGTCTTAGAACAAGAGTTGCGCGCCATGATCGCCGAACAGGAAACGAAACTGCTGTCGATAGTCGAGCGTGTGGCGCGCATCAGGCATGAAGTAAACAATCCTTTGACAGGCGTGATCGGGCAGGCACAGCTTCTGCTGCGCGAGCCGTCTTTATCGGCGACGGCGCGACGGCGCGTTGAAACCATCGAGCAACTCGCCGGGCGCATACGCGATACGGTCGCCGAACTGCGCGACGTGCAGCTCCCGAATAATGAAGTAAGCTATGAAGAGCCTGAGGTGAAAGCGGGTGGTGAAGAGAGAGAATGATCCATCGGCGGGAATAATAATTACAGCATTGTAGCCTGCATAAATTGCCGGGCAGCGGCTGTAATTGCCGCTGCCCGGTCTCATCGGTTTTGTTCGTTCAATGCGGAGCCGAAGCCGCACATATTGTTCGGCTTAGCTTTTCGCGCGTACCTTCTTTTCTTCATCCGTGTAGACGTTAAGCTTCGTGCCTTCCTTGATAATTGCGCTCTTACCCTTCTTCAATAGAAAGAAAGGACTGAGCAGAACCGTGAGCGCGATAACGCTGCCGGTGCTGTCGTCGGCGGCTTTGTTCTTGCTGCCGCGAAGCTTGATCTTTTGACCGTCGGCGGCAGTCGTGGATTCTATGCGGAGGCCGAGTTTGCCGCTCTTGCCCATGCGGCCTTTTTGCTCTACCGAGGCGACGCTGCCTTTGACGACAGTACCGGCTGCAATCACGATGTGGCCGTTAATTGAAACGTCTTCGGCAACCTTGAATGTTACGGTTTCATTCTCCGTAGCTGTTTTGCTGCTTAGTTCTTCGGTGGTCAGGACGGTAAATTGAGTGCCGTCGGGCAGCACGGTCAGCGGCCCGTTTTGGACGGGAAGCACGACTGCCGGAACCGCCGCATGTGCGAAGATCGACAGCATCAATGCGCAGGCGATAGCGAATCGGCCTGACGAAAAGTATAAACGCATCATTGTATATGATCCTCCTTCAAGGATTAGTAAATTAGAACCGGGAGAAAGGCTCTAAAAAACGAGTAAGGTTAATTGAATGCTTCTCCGTCGAAATGCCGGAGTCGCGGTGGCGTAAGCAATAAGCGTTGAACTTACAATGGATGTGGTATCCGCATCCATCTTCTACGCGGATACCACAAAAGGATTGTACTAAATCGCTGCCCTTTCCTCTTCGACGAGGTACGGCGTCACAGCATTGATCTGCTCCTGACCTTCGCTGTCTTCGGCGAGAATCTGATTGATGATCGGCAAACTGAGCGAATGCTTGGTGGTCGTTAACGGCACTGCTTTGCCTTTGGCATAGACGGCATGGCGTCCGTGTTCTTTGTACCACTCGGCGAGTCCGGCGGTCTTGTGCATGTTCTCGATGATCTGCCGCCAGCCGACGCCCGTGTTGTAAGCACAGAAACTGATTTCGCCTTCCTGCGTGCCGTAAGGAATCACGCACATCTCCGTGCGTCGGAAATCGTAGTTGAACAAGTCCTGAAACCACATGCCTTCGACGCACAGCACGCGCCACATGTCATTCGGGTCTTCGGATGTATTGGAAGCAGCGGAAGCAGCTTGCGCCTTCATGCGGTCGTTGCGATCCGAATTGGAGTTGGTCGAAGACGGCTTGAAGAGATTGAGTATTTGCGAAATGGGAAAGCCTTCGGGAGCGCGTGCGGCATCGAAGTTTCGCATAATCGCCATGCCGAGTTGCGCGTAAGATAATTTCTTGCCGCGCGCCGTGTCCGTGATAACGGCGATGTCCTTCATAAACTGTTCGTAGTTGAAGAACTCGAACAGCGACGTGTATTCGCCCGTCTTGCGATTGACGACCATCAGGGTGAAGATGCCGCAGTTCGGATGGCAATTACACGAAGACCAGCCCCAAGGCGCGTCCGCTCCCTGCAACATATCCATGACGGAAGTAAACGCCGAATATGATGACAGCGGAAACCAATCGCGCAGAGGTTTGATGCGCCCGCCGAGTTGTGTTTCGAGATCGCTCGTCATGCCCGCGAGCGTGTAGCGCTGCTTCATGCGAACGTCGTCCGGCACGTCTTCATCGCGGCCTGTGAAGGAAACGGGTTGAAAGGCGATGGTCTGAACTTTGTCGATGTTCTTCGCGGCGAACTCGACGATCTGTCCGATGGCGTCGTTGTTGATTGAATTAACGATGGTCGTGACGAGCGTGACTTTGATGCCGACTGAAGCGAGATTTTCAATCGCGCGAAGTTTCACGTCGAAGAGATTGCCGACACCGCGATGCTTGTTTTTTTCTTCGGAGACGCCGTCGAATTGCAAATAAACGCCGTGCTGTCCGGCGGCCTTCGCCTGCTTGCAAAATTCAATGTCTTCGGCGAAGCGTATGCCGTTCGTCGCGGCAAGGATGCGGTAGAAGCCGACTTTTTTGGCGTAAGCGACGGCTTCCAAATAATAAGGCGAAAGCGTCGGCTCGCCGCCGGAGAAGAGAATAATAATCTGTCGGCGCGGCTTGAAAGAAATGGCGCGATCTAAAATTGCTTTTGTGTCTTCAAACGTCGGCTCGTGAACATAGCCGACTTGATTAGCGTCCATGAAACACGGATTGCACATCATGTTGCAGCGGTTCGTTAAGTCAACCGTGAGCACTGCGCCGCGTCCGAATTTGATGTTCGAGGTGCCGTGCTTGTGGATGTGCGTGTCTTCCGCCGCTTTGAAGTCGCGCCCGAAAAAAAGCGATTCGATGCGTTCGAGAAACGCCGGGCTTGTCGCCATCACGTCCGTAAACTCGCCGTGCTTCGGGCAAGTTTTGCGCATGATGACCTGACCGTTTTCCTCTAAAATTTGCGCTTTGATTTCGCCGGGATGCGTGTGCATCAAAGTTTCGAGAGATGTTTCGCCGCTGATGACGCCATCGCGCACTTCCTTCACGCAGCGCGGGCAAAGTGAATCGGTTTCGCGCGGGAAGCCGAGCGGCGGGCTGGTGCGCTCGTAGGATTTCAGCAGCGGTTCCGCCGCCCACTGCGGGCGAATCGCCTCGCCTTCGGGCAGAAGTTTATTGACCCCCTGAAAAGCCTTCCACGCTACATCCGAGAGATTCGAGAGAAGCTTAGAGGTTTTGACGCCGCTGAACTTCGCTTTTTCCGTTTCGCCTCGACGAAATTGATCGCTAAACAAAAGTAATTCTCCTTCGGGCGCTTCTGATTTGAAAATCCTTTGATGCGCCACGGTTAAAATAAAGTCAAAAAAGTATAAGAGGGCTTTGGTAATCGCAAAACTTTTCTCGCTTCCGATATTCAAAGCATTGCAACAGCGCATGATAGTGTCATCAAGCGGCAAAGGCAAGGAAAGTTTTAAGACGATGGGCGGCACACGCGCGTGTCTGCCGCGCTTCGCCGCGTGTGTTAGCCGTGTCTTGCAGCGCCTGTCGCAGAGCATGTACCATCGCCCGCTGTGGCAAAGCTATGAATATTCACCCGACAGCCATTGTTCACGAACAGGCGCATGTTTCCCGCGACGCCAGCATTGGCGCTTACGCCGTCATCGAAGAAGAATCAACCATCGGCGCGGGATGCGAGATCGGCGCGCACGCCGTCATTAAACGCTACACTACGCTCGGCCAGCGCAATCGCGTTTTCGAGCACGCGGTTTTAGGCGGCGAGCCGCAGGACGTAAAATTCAAAGGCGAGACGAGCCGCCTGTCCATCGGCGATGACAATTTAATACGTGAGAGCGTGACGATACATCGCGCCAGCGGCGAAGGTGAAACGACGCGCATCGGCTCGCGCAATTTTCTGATGATCGGCACGCACATCGCGCACAACTGTGAAATCGGCGACGACAATATCTTCGCCAACGGCGCGGCGCTCGCCGGACATTGTGAAATCGAAGATCACGTTTTTCTGTCATCCAACGTCGGCGCGCATCAATTCGTGCGCTTCGGACGTTACGCGATGGTCGGCGGCAAATCCAAAATCGTGCAGGACGTTTTGCCTTTCTTCACAACGGACGGCAACCCGCCGCGCGTTTGCGGATTGAACACAGTCGGACTGCGCCGCGCCGGATTTACCATTGACGAGCGCCGCGCGTTGCGTCTCGCTTACCAACTTCTCTTTCGCTCTCGCGTGCCGCTTGCAGACGCGCTCGCCGAATTGGCGGAATTAAACGACGCAAACGTGAATCATCTTATTAACTTCGTTCGCGCCTCCAAACGTGGCTTTACGCGCGAGCGAAAAAAAGAAACGCCAATTTATGAATGAAAAAACAGTAGGCCGCAGTGTCGCTGAACTTGCCGCGCATGTCGGCGGGCGCGTCGTAGGCAATGACAGTATTTTAGTTGAAAGAGTCGCGAGCCTTGAAATGGCGACGGCGGGCGAGATTGCGTTTGTTGAAGATGCGAAGTTGTTAGAAGCAGCGCACGCGAGCCGTGCCTCATGTTTGATTGTGCCGGAAGGCAGCAGCGTGGAAGTCGCCAGCGTGATTGAGGTGGCGCGCCCTAAGCTTGCCTTCGCGCTCATTGCGGAATTGCTGCAGCCGCGCGCGCGCCGTGAGCCGTTTGTTGATCCGACGGCGAGCATCGCGGCGAGCGCGTTGATTGATCCAAGCGTTTACATTGGCGCGGGCGTGCGCGTCGGCGAAGCGGTAAGAATCGGCGCGTGTACGGAGTTGCACGCCGGAGTGATTGTCGAAGCGCGCGCGCGCATCGGGCGTGAGTGTGTGATTCATGCGAACGCGGTGTTGTATGAGGGCGTTGCGATTAGTGATCGTGTGATTCTTCATGCGGGGGTTGTGATCGGCGCGGACGGGTTCGGTTATGTGCGCGGCGCGGATGGTTATCATAAGTTTCCACAGGTCGGCACGGTCGTGATCGAAGACGATGTGGAAATTGGCGCGAACAGTTGCGTTGATCGCGGCGCGCTGGGTGAAACGCGAATCGGGCGCGGCAGCAAGATTGATAACCTTGTGCAGATCGGGCATAACGTACAAATCGGCGAGCGCGTCGTCATCGCGGCGCAGACGGGGATTTCGGGAAGCACTATCATCGAAGACGACGCGGTGATCGGCGGGCAGGTCGGGATGGGCGATCACGCGCGCGTGGGGCGCGGCGCAATCGTCGGGTCAAAGGCCGGAATTTTGCCGGGCAAGATCGTGCGCGCCGGTTCAGTTATGTGGGGCATACCCGTGCGCCCGCTCGATGAATACAAACGCCTCAACGCGCACTTCGGACGATTGCCGCAGTTGCACGAAGAATTAAAAGCTTTACGTCAACAGGTAAAGGAACTCGCGGCGCGGCTCGATGAAAAGTAATAGCAGGGCAGGAATGAGCGACTGCTTCGACTCACTATATCCATTGATACAATTGATTATAGCGATGTGAGTTTGCGTGTGGCCTAATCAACAGAAAGGCAGCTTTATGTAGGGGCAGGGCTAGTCCCTGCCCGCTTGCTTGATAAAGACGCGGGCAGGGACTAGCCCTGCCCCTACAAGTGTTCTGATTCATTTGCAAGCGGCTATAAAGTTAAGCTCACCGGCTTATGGCGTAAGTGCGTTTGTTTATTTATCAAGAAGCCGAGTTGGATTTGGGGCTAACTGTGCCGTTTTATTTATAAGTAAAGCGACTTAAGACATAAACACGCTCGCTTAGAGCATAAGTAACCGCGCTTAGAGCATACTCACAGCCACTTAAAGCATAAGCGCACTTACTTTGTTCGTAATCAACGCCGTTTATAAAGAATGTTACCCGCCTTACAAGGAAGCGGGACGACGTGTGGCGTAGTGTGCGGTTGCTAGAAGGTGTTTCCGTTTGCGCTCCAATTACGCAGGGCGCGTATGACGGCGGCGGCGGCGCGCTCTGATGCTCCGCCCGTGCCGAGTCGGGCGACTGCTTCGCGTAGTTGTGTGCGTGCGTGGTGATTGCGTTCGGCGTCGAGCAACTCCATTAATTCGCGTGCTAACGCTTCGCCTGTGAAATCGCTTTGCATGAGTTCGGTGGCGATGCGCTTTTCTGCGATGAGATTGACGAGGCCGAAGTGTTCCGTGTCGATGAGGCGTCCGAGCGTGTGCCAGTTGAGTGCGGATTCTTTGTAGACGACGACGAGCGGCGTGCCTATGAGCGCGGCTTCGAGCGTAGCGGTGCCACTGGTGACGGCTGCCGCGTCTGCCGCCGCGAGCGCGTCGTAAGTTTCGCCTTCGACGATGCGTAAGCGTTCGATGAGTTGCGTTGTGTCGGCGATTGATGTTGAAGGATTGGCGGCGAGGAGTTCGGCGGCTTCTTCGTGTGACCTGTTCGGCGCAAGCGCGAGTGTGAACTGTGCGTTCGGTTGCGTGCGTAGAATGATTTGCGCCGCGTCAAGCATGAGCGGAAGATTGCGCGTGAGTTCTTTGCGGCGGCTGCCGGGCAAGAGTGCGATGATGGGATGCTCCGGCGTTAAGTTGTGGCGCTGGCAAAACTCTGCGCGCGTTGTTTGCGTGCCGACTGTGCCGACGAGCGGGTGGCCGACGAACCGGACGTGCGAGAGGCCGCGTGCGTTGTACCAATCGGATTCAAAAGGCAGTATGGCGAGCAGCAAATCTACGTCGCGGCGCATGTTGCGTATGCGGTGCGCGCGCCACGCCCAGAGTTGCGGGCTGACATAATAAATGACTTTGAGGCCGCGACGATGCAGCGCGCGTGCGAGGCGCAAATTAAAGTCAGGCCAATCAACGAGAATCACTGCGTTTGGGCGGCGTGCCAGCGCAGTGCGTTTGAGTGTTTGAAAAGCCCGCCAGAAAAGAGGCAACGCGCGGCCTACCCCAATGATGCCTGTGATCGAGAGATGATCCGTGCGAACGATTTCTTCGACGCCCGCCGCGCGCATCTTTTCTCCGGTTGCGCCGAAGAATTCAAAATGCGCGTTCGCGTCCTGCTCACGTAAAGCATAAACGAGTCCGGCGGCGAGCGTGTCGCCCGAAGCTTCTCCGGCGACGATCATCAAGCGATATGTTTGCGGATTTGATTCGCGCATCAGTGAAGCATCATAACAGCAGCGGGCGCGTTGAAGGCATCAGGGAGAAAGATGCGCGTGTGTTGTTAACGGATGTGCGTATGTTGTCAACGTGGATGCTTGTCGTGTGTTGCGAGCGCGTGTTAGCATCAACGGCGTTTTGTTGGATCATTTTATTTCGTCATTTTGCGTTCCGTTTTTCCCGTGAACAAAAAAAGTTTTCATTTCGCGTCGCTAATTTTGTGTTTGCTTCTTACCGCATTTGGACAGGCAAATGTTTGCGCGCAGAGCACGAATCCGGTTGACCGCGAAGTCGCGAATCCGCTGACGGACACGCCGAACATCAATCCATTAATGCAGGATCAACCCGTGCGCCCGCGCCTGCCCGACAAAACAGGAGCGGCAGGCAAAACGGGCGGAGAATTGCCGCCGACGGATTTAATTAATGTCAACGCGGATCGGCAAACAATATCGGGGCCGAAGGATGCGCGCGTCGCCGTTTATGAAGGCAATGTCGATGTGCGTTTCGGTGCGTTTCGCCTGCAGTCCGATAGAGTCACCGTCACGGAAGCCAACAACCGCATTCTCGCCGAAGGCAACGTCGTTTTCGATCAGGAACCGGGTCAGCGCATCACAGGTTCGCGCGCCGATGTCAACTACGCGACCAAGACCGGCTACTTTCTGAACAGCACAGGCTTTACCAATCAAACGCAGGACGGCACGGTGATTTATTTCACGGCTGACCGCGTGGATAAAGTGAGCGCCGATACGATCATTGCGTCGAATGCAGAAGTAACGGCGTGCGAAGATAATGTGCCGAAGTGGAGCTTTCGCTCGAAGCGCGCGGCGATCAAATTAAATGACCGCGTGCGCGTCGCCAGAACGAGTTTTCGCGTTAAAGGTTTGCCGGTTGTGTATCTGCCGTTTGCTTCGATCTCGATTAAGAAACAGGATCGCGCGAGCGGCTTTTTGTCGCCGACCTTCAGCGGTTCCGGCAAAAAAGGCTTTCGCATCTCGAACGCCTACTATCAAACGCTCGGACGCTCCGCCGACATAACTTTTCGCAACGATCTATACACTGCACGCGGACTCGGCTTCGGCGCTGATTTACGCACGCGTTTTAGCTCGCGCTCGTTTCTCAACGTAGGTTTCTTTACTGTTAAGGATCGCATCTTCGGCGCAAAGTCGAGTCCGCAAAATCCGAATCAAGGCGGTTCGAGCTTTACTGCCGAAGGCGTTAATTATTTCCCGAACGGCTTTACCGCAGTTGCGGATGTCAACATCACGTCGAACCTCGCGTTCCGGCAAGTCTTTTCCGATTTGATTCAGCAGGTTATTTCGCCGCTCGAAACTTCGCAGGTCTTCGTTAACAAAAACTTCGGCGATTACAGTTTTAATCTTCTCGCACGCTCGCAGGTCACGACGCTTTCCTCGCAGTTTACTTCAAGCACGAGCACGCGCATACGCACGCGCGAGCTGCCGAGCATCACGCTCGATAAACGTCCTTCGGCGCTCGCGCGTTTCAGCCGCGTGCCTGTTTATTTTTCCTTCGAGGGCGGACTTGAAGGCGTGAGCCGGAAGGAAACGGTGGACGACATCGTGCTGTTTCGTCAGCAGGCGCGGGGCGAACCGCTTGTCAGCCCGTCCATTGTGCAGCGCCTCGACGTGCATCCGAAATTCTCGATTCCATTGGAGTATGGCGGCTGGTCTCTGACGGCGACGGGCGGCCTGCGCGGAACGTTTTACTCGAACTCGATTGATCCGACGACGCGCCTTGTGCTCGGACGCGATGTCACGCGCGGCTACGGGGAATTAGAGTTGGATTTGCGCCCGCCCGCGCTCGCGCGCAATTTTCGCCGCGCCGACGGTTCGTTTCGCTTTCGCCACGTCATCGAACCTTATTTGATTTATCGCAAAATCGGTGGCATCAACAATTTCGACCGTGTCATACGCTTTGACACGGAAGACGCCATCGCCGACACAAGTGAAATCGAATATGGACTAACGAACCGCTTTTTCACGCGCCGTTCGACCGAGAACGTGTCGGACGCGGCAACGCGCGCGGCGACGAAAAACAAGAGCGCGGACGGCACCTCTCTGGCGAATCAGCCTTACGAAGCCTTGAGCATTACGATTCGCGGCAAATACTTTTTCGATCCGACCTTCGGCGGGGCGCTCGTGCCCGGCCAGCGCAATCAGTTTTACCCGCTCAACGAACTCTCCGGCTTTACCTTCGGCGGCGTGCCGCGCAATTTCTCGCCCGTCAACATCGAAGCGCGCTATCGTCCGAGCCGCGATCTCTTCGCAGACGCGCGGCTGGATTTTGACACGACACAGGGCGGCGGCGTGCGCAACACATCGGTTACCTTCGGCCTGACGCGCCAGTTCATACAGCTTTTCCAGAGCTATTACTACGAACGCGCCGTGCGGCTTGTGCCTTCTCTGCGGCGTTTCTCGGACGCGCGCGGCCTCGAACCGGGAACGCTGCCCGGCTCGCAATTCAGTCCGGCTGTCTTCGTCGGCAATCGGGCGCGCGGCGCGTTCGGCGGCGTTTCGTTTTTCTTCGATTTCCAGCGGCGGCCTGTCGGCGTTAATTCGCCGCTACTGCGCTCCGCGAACCTCACCGCCGGTTACGCCTTCGATTGCTGCGCCATCACGATTCAGGACAATCGTTTTAATGCCGGTTTGCGCAACGAGAATCGAGTCGTTTTCAGCTTTCGTTTGAACGGCATCGGCACATTCGGCACGGAACAGTTCGGCCAGCGTTCCCGTTAGATTTACAAGTTTTCTCGCGCCGCCGAAATTTTAGCATTGCATAGGAAAACTACTAAAACTATAATGCTCGATCAGCCGCTCACGCGGGCAATCCGATTGCTGCGGGAAGGCCGTCGTAAAAGCAGCCAAAAGAAGACTTTGAGCGGTTTTTCAGCGCATTGAAATTTTTGTGAAATTGATGCAAACTATTTGCGATATTTTGCATCAGAATAGGCAATCGGATTTGACGCCGAAAAGTCGGGCTTTTCGCAGGCAAGTAACCCCCCAAACCAGCGTTCTTTTCAAGTAGCGGTCAATTAATTACGGAGTGCTTCGCAAGTCCTTACCGAAAAAGCGACGGCCCCGTGCGCAAAAACCGTTCTTGGTTTTTATAAACGTCTTTATAAATGCAGGAGAGAGCACATAGTGTCGCACGTTTCTTCCCAATACCCTTCGCGCCCGCGCTTCAGCAAAAAACAATCAAAATTAACGCTTCGCCGCCGCTTCTCGCTTGCGCTGTGCCTTTTGGCAGTCGTCATGCTGCCGCTGGCTTTGCATTTGCGCGCCGCCGGTGCTCAATCCGTCGATCCGGCAGATGCCTTTAGCGCCAAAGCTGATAAATTACTGCAACGCGTTTACCGCACCGCCGCCGTCAATTCAGGCACGGCGAAAAGCGAATTAAGGCCGCAAACAACCCGCGAGCAAGCGCTTGAGCAGCCTTTGACAGGCGACCTAGAGCAGCTCTCGCAAATCGTTAGCCTCGAACCGCAGGCGAACGGCGGCGTTAAAGTCAGTCTCACAGTGCGTCTGGCGGCGGATACGGACGAATCGGAGCTGCGCGCCGCAGGGTTTGCGACGGGCGCGCGCATCGGCAACATCGTGACCGTCGAAGCCCCCGCAGACCGCTTGCCGGAACTCGCTGCACTATCGTCCGTGCGTAAAATGCAGGCGGGTGTTTATCGCTACCCACTGAATGACCGTGCGCGCCGTGATGTCGGCATCGATAACGCTTCAGGCCAGCGCGTTGTCGGGCAAACAGGGGCTGGCGTCGTCGTCGGCATTATCGACACGGGCATAGATTTTCGTCACGGCGATTTCCGCAAGGCTGACGGCACGACGCGCATTAAAGCTTTATTGGATATGTCCGATTCGCGTCAGGATTTCACCTTGCCGGGCGGTTCTACAACGTTCGGTCATGCTTATAGCGAAGCGGACATCAATGCCGCACTGGCAGGCGATGCAGGCGCAGTTTTAGAGAAGGATTTGAACGGACACGGCACGCACGTCGCCGGAACCGCAGCCGGGAACGGTCTTGGGGGAACATCGCCCGGCACTTATGCGGGTATGGCTCCCGAAGCCGATTTAGTCATTGTCAAAGCCACCCGCTCGACTACCTCCTCCGCTCGCTTTGGCACGAATGACACAATAAACGCACTCAAATTTATTCAACAGCAGGCCGCCGCACTCGGCGAGCCTTTTGTCATCAACATGAGCCTCGGCGGGCAACTCGGCCCGCATGACGGCACGGGCGCGGATGAACAGGCGATTGATAATCTCGTTAACGGCGGCCCCGGACGCGCCGTCTGCGTCGCCGCTGGCAACGAAGGCAGCGACAATATCCATGCCAGCGCGACGGTTCCGGCGGGCGGCAGCCTGACGCTCAATTTCAATCTCGTCAGCAGCAGCACGCAGACGCGGTTTATTGATCTATACAACCGCAATTTTGACAAATACATCGTTACGGTCACACGTCCCGATGGTACGAAGGCGTTTGATAGCGTTCCTTTCGTTTCAAACGGGCAGCTTGCCACAGACTCGTCTCAACTGTTGCAGTTTGCTAACAGCACGGATCCGCAGAACGGTCAACCGGATATTTTTCTGATTTTCAAAAAGGACGCTCCGGGCGGCGCTTGGACAATCACGCTTCAGGATGTAGACACTGCTCCGAACGGCGCTTTCGACGCGTGGACGGATGGCGGCGATTCTACTTTCACAAGCAACGTTGACAACAATTCGCACCTTGTCGGTTCGCCCGGCACAGCACGCGGCGCGATCACAGTCGGCGCTTATGTCACGCGCACGGCAGGCAATATAAACATCCCTAGCTTAGTAGTAGGCAATTACGCTTATTTTACTAGTTCCGGCCCGACCGCCGACGGACGCCAGAAACCGGAAATCAGCGCGCCCGGCTATTATCTTTATTCGTCGAGGTCTGCCGACAATGCGCAGGCAAACTATTACAGCTATGGCTCTGGCGGTAACGCGACACTTGATAGCGTGCATTACGGCGGCCTCGCCGGAACAAGCATGGCGACGCCCGTCACAGCAGGTTCCGTCGCGTTGCTGCTGCAAGCCAATCGCAGCCTGTCGAACGATCAAATCAAAAATCTTCTGACAGGCAATGCAAGTCATGATGGCTTTGATCCGGCAGGCTGGAATTCACACTTCGGCTTCGGCAAGCTGAACATCGCCGCCGCCCTTAACGCAGCCGGAGCAGCCACGCCAGCAGCCCCTACTCCAACTCCAACGCCGGTTCCCACACCGACACCGACTTATTCGATCAGCGGGCGCGTCACGGATGTCAACAGCAACATTGTTTCCGGCGTGACCCTGACGCTTACAGGCACGCAGTCGGGAGCGACGCAGATTGACGCAAACGGCAATTACATTTTCACAAATCTACTGGCAGGAACTTACACAGTCACACCTTCCAGAGCGGGCTATGTTTTCTTTCTGCCAAGCCAAACTGTCAACGCAAGCGGCAGCGTGACGCTCGGTAATTTCACGGCGCTCAATGCGACGCAGCTTGACGATACGACGTTCTTCGTCACACAGCATTACCGCGACTTTCTCGCGCGCGAGCCTGATCCGGGCGGCCTCTCTTACTGGTCTGGACTCATCAACCAATGCAACGGCGATGCGCAGTGCATTGACGGGCAGCGGGTGTCTGTCTCGGCGGCGTTCTTCATCGAGCAGGAATTTCAGCAGACGGGCAATTATGTTTACAGGCTCTACAAGGGAACGCTCAACCGTCGCCCGACCTTCACGGAGTTCAACGCGGATCGCAGTCAGGTAATCGGCGGAGCAAACCTTGCAGCAAGCAAACAACAGTTTGCCGACGCTTGGACGCAGCGACCTGAATTTCTTGCGAAGTACCCGGCAACATTATCGAACGCCGATTTCGTCAATGCACTGGTGCAAACAATTCTGCAAACGAGCGGAGTTAATCTAGGCGGTCTGCCGCAGCAGAATTTTATCAACGAAATGGCGGCGGGCGCGTCGCGCGGGCAGATTATTCGGGAAGCGATTGAAATGCCTATCTTTCAACAGGCCGAGTACAATCGCGCGTTTGTGTTGATGCAATACTTCGGCTACCTGCGGCGCGACCCGGAGCAGGGCGGCTACGATTTCTGGCTCGGCATCTTGACCACTAGACTGCCGAACGATTCGTCCGGCTACCGCGCGATGGTCAAGGCTTTTATAACTTCTATCGAGTACAGAGCGCGTTTTCCCAGATAGCCGCTTCGCTCCGAATAGATTCGTCGAACTCTTTTGCGCCGGAGGCATTGTTCAGTCGTCGCCCTTAATTGAAGGCGGCGCGCGCAATGTCCCCGGCGCAAGGTTTGTCGAAGTCGTTGATTAGAGCAAGCTTGTGGTACGGTAATGGCTTCTTCGCCTTGCGCTGTTTGCGCGCTTACGCTTAAAATAGCCGACTATAGTTTTGTTATGACGCTGTAAAGCGCACCGGCTTTTCTTTGTTTCAATCATCGCTCGCTACTCCCCTGAGCGCCGTATATTATTCGAGTATCTGTTCTTATTTCGGAGGCTTTTCGTGAAGCAAGTTTTTCGTTCTCTGTGTGCCACGAGCATTCTTTTGCTTGTCTGCGGATTATTTACCTTCGCTCATGCGCAAACTCCCGACCAGTTCGTTGCGCAAATCACTTCATCTACTACGGGCAATTCCTTCGCCAACGACATCAGCGGCGACGGGCGCTTTGTGGTTATCGAATCGACGGGCGACATCGCCACCGACAATAAAAACAATGCGGACGGCAACCGCGAGGTTTTTCTTTTCGATAACACGCAGAATAAAATTTTTCAGATTACCAACACCGCAAGCGCGCTCAACGACAAAACGAAGTCTTCCATCCTTGCGACCAACATCAAAATTGAAATCGATAACGTCCGTCCTGTGATTAGCCGTGACGGGCGCTTTATCGTTTTCAGCTCCAACGCGCCGACGCCCGCAAGCTTCGACGCTAATGCGCTCGATGATGCGACGCTCACCGGCCTGACCAAAACGGACGGCTTCAACACAGAGCTTTTCATTTACCAGATTCCGACAGCCGATGCTAAAAGCGGCGGCGCGTTGACGCGTATTACCACAACGCAGGCCAGCCGCACGCCGCAATCTGCCACCGCCACGCGCGCGGCCTTTATCGCCGATGACAACCGCGATGCTGCCGTCAGCGACGACGGTTCGATCATCGCCTTTGCCTCGACGACACGCGTTGCTTCTGACACGCCGAACGGCGCGGCCAACACCGACGGCAATTCCGAAATTTTCATTTACAGCGCGAGAACGGGAACTTTCACACAGCTTACAAACACACAGGGCGATTTTGTTTTCAACGACAATCCATCGCTCTCCGCCGACGGTTCGACAATCGCATTCGTCTCCAACGCGATCATCGCAGGAGGCGACAATAATGACGACGGCAAGGGAAACGGCAACGCTGAAATCTTCCTCGCCAACGTTAATAGAGATACCGGAGCCGTCACTAATGCTCCGCGCCAGATCACGCGCACTAAAGCTTCTGCCACAGTCTCAATCGCCAACGTCTTGAGTCCCGGACGCCGCTTGAGCCGTGACGGAAATTTTCTCGCTTTTGAATCGAGCGCCGTCAGTCCGACGGCCAACGACGGCGTGAATCAAGTCGGCGCTGCCATCTTCGTGTACAACGTCGCCGCCAATTCGTTTTCGCAGTTCGGCCCGCGCGCTGCCGACGCTAATAACGAAGTCATACGCTTTCCGACTTTCACGGACTACGTTACATCGGGCGGACAAGCCTGCACGGATGCCAATCGCGCGACGTGTACGACGCCGACCACGCTCGTCTTTGCTTCGCGCCTGAGCTTTACCGCGAGCGGCGATGCGCCTCCGTCCCCGACCGATGCCAGCAGCCTTAATCCGAACAGCACGACGCAAATTTTCAGAGTGCCGCTTAGCCAGCCGAACGCGACTCCGAATCCGTCGAATCGCTTCACGCGTTTGACCAACACGCCCGCGCCCGCAGTTTTAGTGCTGACGCAACCGCTCCCAAGCGATTCTTCGCAGCGCCTTGCCTTTAGTCTCGGCGCAACCGAACTCGGCGGCGGCAACGCGGATAATTCCACAGAAGTTTTTTATCTCACTTCGCGCACCGGCACAGACACAGGCGCGACCGTCAATTTCTTTACAGCACTAAGCTTGCTGCCCGTTACTCCCGGTGCGGCTCCGCCTGCTGCCAGCGGCCTCGCGCCCGGAGAAATCGGCGTCATCAGTTTAGGCTCGGCGATGTTGCTGCCATTGCAACCACCCGTTCAGACGACGCCATCGTTTGAGATGAACGGCATTTCCGTTTCCGTCAATAACGCTGTGGCGCTTATCTACTTCGCGGGCGCTAATCAGATCACCTTTGTCGTGCCGCCGGGACTCGCCGCGACTGCAAGCGGCAGCCCTGCGCGAGTTGTTATTTTCAATAGCAACAACAACACAACAACGCGCGCCACTCTGCCAATCGTTGCCGCGCAGCCGGACATTGGCGTTAAAGCCGGAAGCAATAATCGCGCAACCGTCTTAAATGTGACGGGCGGAATGATGACTTCCGAGCCGTTCCCTGTGATGACAACGATTACAGATATGCAGGGAACAAGAAGCGTCCCGACTGTGCTGGGTATCATGCTGACAGGTGTGCGTAATGCTCAGGCTTCGCAAATCACCGTTACCATCGGTACAACGGACATCACGGGCGCGGCTATTCAAGCCGTTGCGTCCACGACCACACCCGGCTTCGATCAAATCAACGTGCAGATACCCGCATCGCTCGCCGGGCTAAAGGATCAACGCGTAATCGTCAGAGTCACCATCGGCGGCGCGACGTTTACGAGCCGCACGGACACTCCGCCGCTTATCAGCTTTCAATAATTAGACTGCGCTTCAGGCAGGCTGCTGTACGTCTCTCAATAAAGCCCGCGCGATTCCGAGTTACACCGGATCGTGCGGGCTTTGTTCTTTTTGGTATAGGTGAGCCGCGCTGAAAACGCTGCTTCGTCGCTTTCCCGTTGTGTGACTCACGCACGGCATCAAGGTTGCGTTGCGCCCAAGCGTTCGATTGCCACAATTAGCTGTAACGGTTTTACTCCCCGCCATCGTTACCCGGAAAATTTCAAACGAAACGCTGTGTCTTCGCACAGTGCTTGTTTCTTCGCGTCTCGCCGCCATTGCCTGTTTTTCGAGGAGGAATTTCAATGCTTCTTGCCACCCGTCACACACGTGTCTTCGCCGCATCGTTTATCACGCTCGCACTTGCCACGCTCGCACTCTTCGCCGTTTACACTTTCGCGCCCGCTCAAAGAATCCACGCGCAAACCCGTTCCGCGCGGGAACTCCGACCCGACATGCGCCATGCGCTCGACGCACGCGCACATTTTCCCCTACGCGAAGAAGCCTCCGTGTCATCACTGCGGCGCAAGAACGATTCCGTAGCGCTTCAGCACGGCGCTTCCACTTTTGAATTGCGCCCGCACCGCCCCGCCGCTTCGCTCGAAGCCGATGCCACGCGCAAAACTCCGGCACGAGTCGCCGCTGCATCGAACGCCAACGTCAATACGCGTTCTCTTGAAACGGCTTCGACTACCGCCGCCGCCAACACTGTTTTGTCGCGCATCAGCGCAGGCACGCCGCTTTATCGAGTGCTGCACTCTTCGCAATTAAGCCTGACCTCCGCTGCCGGAACAGACGAGCAATACACAGACACGACAAACGACATCGTTGCCGATCAGCGCACGACCTTCGACGCGCGCGGCGGTTCCTTTGACATCGCCATCGGGCGCTCCGGCGCGCGCTACGAAGCCTATTCCGCCCTCGACAGCGATCCGGCATCGGCGACTTACCGCCAGCAGGTCGGCGTGCTCGTCGTCGGCATCGACAGCAACGGCGACTTTGTGGGCGACTCTTCGCAGACCTTTAATCTCGCGCGCACCTTTCACTTGCCTTCAATCGCGGCAGTCGTCTCCGGCACGTCAAAGGCCGGAAGGGAATTCGTCGTTGTTTCGTCGAGCGGTTACTTCAATCGCAACGACCCGAAAGACCCCGACAACGAAGCTTCGGCGGGCGTTTTGTTGCTTGTGCGCGATCCTTTGACGGGCGGCTTCGACAGTGCGCAAACGCGCGAACTCGTGCGCGTCGGCAGCAATCAACTCAACAACGCCAACGCGCTCACCTTGCTTCCGAACAACGACCTTATCATCGCCGATTTCGATTCCGGCAATCTTCGCATCGTCCGCGACACAAACAACGACGGCGTCCCCGACACTCTCGATCCCACGCCGTTTTATACTTATCGTTACTCCAACGACGCGCCCCTCGACATTGCTGCCAACAAGCGCGGCGTCGTTTTTTCGCATTCGTTCGGTAACGACGCCGTGTTGCTCGCCCTTTACGACGACAATCTGGATGGGCGCGCTGATGCCGAAGAAGTCGTCGCCGAAGGTCTCTCGCTCGACAATAATTTGCTGCTGCACGGCTTGACGGTTGACCGCGACGGCACGATCTACGTGGTCGAAGATGCCAGCGGCGCTTCCGATTCAATCGCCGACGGCGGCAACAACGGCACGCCTCGCATCAGCGCTTTCGCAGACCCGACGATGGAAGGATTCTTGGAGAACGGCACGATCTACGCTGTCGCCGACGATGTTACTTCGCAGGCTCTGACCGGTCTCGCCTTCGGCGTCGATGCACAGGCGGCGCAGACGTTTAATCCAATTGACGACCCGCGCTTTTTCGTGCTCCAGCAATATCTGGATTTTCTGGATCGCGCGCCGGACAAAGCCGGGCAGGATTACTGGACTGCGCTCATCGCACGCTGTGCCGCCACAGATAACAAGTGCCTTAACTCCAGCCGCGTGTCCGTCTCGGCGGCGTTCTTTATCGAGCAGGAGTTTCAGCAGACGGGCAACTATGTTTACAGGCTCTACAAGGGAACGCTCAACCGGCAGCCAAGCTTCGCGGAATTTCTGTCCGACAGAAGCAAGGTCGTCGGCGGCGCAAATTTAGAGGCCAGCAAAACCGCCTTCGCCGACGCATGGGTAGGCCGACCGGAGTTTCAAAAATTATATCCAACCGCTTCGACGCCCGACCAATTCATTGATGCGTTGATTGCAACGATCCGGCAAACAACGAACGGCGCGGCTGACTTGTCTGCTAATCGCGCGAGCTATCTAAACGTTCTGCGGCAAAGCGGGCGCGGAAGCGTCGTGCGGCAGATTGTCGAAGATCGAGTTTTTCAACAGGCCGAATACAATCGCGCGTTCGTGCTGATGCAATACTTCGGCTATCTGCGGCGTGACCCGGAAGCGGGCGGTTATCAATTCTGGCTCGATGTTTTGAACAATCGCGTCGCCAACAATTATCGCGGGATGGTTTGCGCCTTCGTTACTTCGGCGGAATACCAGAACCGCTTCGGAAAATTCCACATGCACAGCGACGCAGAGTGCGGCCAGTAGGCGGCAGGCGGAACTGCATTGTGATAGAGATGCAGAGTGGAAAGATGAATAATGAAGTAAGACGAATTTTGATTCGCTTCTCATTTATCTTTCCACTCTCATCGTTTCGTTTCGCGTGCCTTACGCTCACACAATTCGTTCAAGGTTCGCGGCCTCGCTGGCTTCAGCTTGACACTTATCAACTTGAAACCTTAGCCTTCCTTTTTTCATCAATTTCAATTTTGATAGATTTTGCGAAGTATAGTAATGCCGGAGACGAGCGAACCCGAAAGCAGTGTTGAAGAATTGATGTCGAGAATGCGTGAAGGAGCCGCGCGCCGCCGCATTGACGATAGCCTTTCATCGAACCGCGAGCCTACACAGACAACCGGACTAATTGACGACGGCAAAGGCAACGCACAGTTTGCCCGCTTCGCTTCTTCAACAACTGTCATGCACGAGCCGCTCGCTCTGCAGCCGGACTTTGAACCGCGCGCAGATGATTCCTACCACGCACGCGATCTTCTCAAATATCACGACCGTGATTTCGTGCAAAATGCTTACCGCGCAATCCTCAAGCGCCAGCCGGATGCCGCCGGTTTCAAACAATTCATCGAAGGCTTGCGCGCCGGGCAGCTTAATAAGATTGATGTGCTGGCGCAGCTTCATCGTTCGCCGGAAGGCGAAGCGAAGAACGTTCGCGTGGACGGCCTGCGTTACCCATCTCTTTTAAGAAGCCTTTATCGCCTGCCCGTCGCAGGCTATCTCGCGCAGTTAATCGTCGGCCTCCTGCGCCTGCCCACGCTTTTGCGCAGCCAGCAGCAACTTGAATCCTATCTCATCGCGCAGCAGCAATTGATCGCGGATCACTTCAACGATGCGCACGCTCGATTGGCAATTGCCACCGAAGCGCTCGCGTCCGCGCAGCAACGCCAGCAACTTGCGCACGCTCGATTGGCAATTGCCACCGAAGCGCTCGCGTCCGCGCAGCAACGCCAGCAACTTGCGCACGACGAACTGAGTAATCGTCTCACAGCGGCACGGCAAAATCTGGACACGAATCTCGCCGCGTTGAGCAGCCATGCCGAAGCTATGTTCGCGCAACTAAGCCGTCATACGGATTCCTTATTCACGCAGCTCGGCGGTCATATCGAAGCGCGTTTCGCCGAAACCAGCGCTGGCCTGCAACAACAAAAAGAGGCACAGCATAATCGTCTCGAATCATTAGCCAGTGATCTTAAGGACGAGACGGAGCGCATCATGGAAAAACATCAGGAGACGCGCGCCGAACTCGCCCTGCAAGCGCGGCGTATTTCCATGCTGCTCGAAGACGCGCGTGGACAGTTGAGAGACGCGTCGGACAATGCGCAACTGCAAACTCTTGCAGGTGAAGACGCGCATACACACGACGCACTCTATATTTCGCTGGAAGACAAATTGCGCGGCAGTCGCGCTGCGATCATCGAGCGTTTGAAGGTTTACTTGCCGCTTCTTGAACCGGCGCACATCGGCGGCGAAGGGATGCCCTTGCTGGACATCGGCTGCGGGCGCGGCGAGTGGTTGGAAATATTGAAGGCCGAAGGATTGAATGCCATTGGCGTAGACACTAACAGCATCGCGGTTGCGCAATGCCGCGAGCGCGGATTCGACGCGCGCGAGATGGACGCATTGACTTACTTGCGCTCTCTGCCGTCTGAAAGCATCGGCGCTGTCACAGGCTTTCACATCGTCGAGCACTTGCCGTTCGATGTGTTGATGAAACTATTGGACGAGTGTGTGCGCGTTATCAAACCGGGCGGCGCAGTCGTCTTCGAGACGCCGAACCCGCAAAATGTTTTAGTCGGTAGCTGCAACTTTTATTTTGATCCGACGCACCGCCACCCGCTGCCGAGTCCGATGCTGAAATTTCTCGTCGAATCAAGAGGCTTCGCGCGTGTCGAAGTAATGAATCTGCATCCATCAACTGCCGAACCTGTCAAAGGCGAAGGCGAACTCGTCAAACGCTTCAACCAGCTTTTCTACGGCGCGATGGATTATGCTGTGATCGGCTGGAAAGTGCAGGCATGAGGATTCTGATCGCCACCACGCATGTGCCATTTATTCGCGGCGGCGCGGAGCTTTTAGCCGAAGGGTTGCGCGATGCTCTGTGTGTGGCCGGACACGAAGCGGAGATCGTCAACATTCCTTTCAAGTGGTATCCACCGGAAAAGATTTTGGATCACATGCTGGCCTGTCGCCTGTTGGATTTAACGGAAGTGGCGGGCACGGCAGTTGACTTGCTGATCGGTCTAAAGTTTCCCGCTTACTTGATTCCGCATCCGAATAAAGTTTTATGGATATTGCACCAACACCGGACGGCATACGATTTATGGGATCATGCTGTGCTGGGGGATTTGATTTATTCGCCGAATGGAGCGGAAGTGCGCGATGCCATCAGGCAGGCCGACGGGAAAATTATCCCGGAAGCGCGCAGTGTCTACGCCAATTCGATAAACGTAGCGCGGCGGCTCAAAGAGTTTTGCGGGATAGAGGCCGTACCGCTTTATCATCCGCCGCCGCGCGCCGCGCGCTTTTACCCGGCTTCAGCTTCCGACTATCTGTTTTTTCCGAGCCGTCTGGCGCAGCCCAAACGTCAAGCGCTTGTGCTGTTGGCGCTCGCTAAAACAAAACAGAAGGTTCGCGTGCATTTCGCAGGCACAGCCGATAAACCACCGTATGCTGCGGAGCTTGAAAGCCAAGCCGAAAAACTGGGCGTGGCGTCGCGCGTTGAGTGGCTCGGATTGATTTCGGAAGATGAAAAACTGCGTCAATATGCTCACGCGCGCGGCGTCGTGTTTCCGCCGCTTGATGAAGATTATGGCTATGTGACGCTCGAAGCGATGCTCTCTGCAAAGCCCGTCATTACATGCACGGATTCCGGCGGGCCGCTTGAATTCGTGCGCGATAAAGAAACCGGCTTGATCGCCGAACAGACGCCGGAAAGTCTGGCAGCGGCAATGGATGAATTATGGAAGGATCAAGCGCGTGCGAAAACTTGGGGCGAAAACGGCGCGGCGTTTTACCGTCAATTAGATATTAGCTGGGCAAAGACCATCGAAAAATTGCTTTCATGAAACTACAGATGAATTTGCATCCAGCTGAGACGGTTCCAAGCGAAGGCGAACTCGTCAAACGCTTCAACCAGCTTTTCTACGGCGCGATGGATTATGCTGTGATCGGCTGGAAAGTGCAGGCATGAGGATTCTGATCGCCACCACGCATGTGCCATTTATTCGCGGCGGCGCGGAGCTTTTAGCCGAAGGGTTGCGCGATGCTCTGTGTGTGGCCGGACACGAAGCGGAGATCGTCAACATTCCTTTCAAGTGGTATCCACCGGAAAAGATTTTGGATCACATGCTGGCCTGTCGCCTGTTGGATTTAACGGAAGTGGCGGGCACGGCAGTTGACTTGCTGATCGGTCTAAAGTTTCCCGCTTACTTGATTCCGCATCCGAATAAAGTTTTATGGATATTGCACCAACACCGGACGGCATACGATTTATGGGATCATGCTGTGCTGGGGGATTTGATTTATTCGCCGAATGGAGCGGAAGTGCGCGATGCCATCAGGCAGGCCGACGGGAAAATTATCCCGGAAGCGAAACGGATTTTTGCGCTTTCCGGCAACGTCGCCAAGCGCCTGCGTAACTTTTGCGGCCTCGACTCCGAGCCGCTTTATTTGCCGCCGCCCGATGCTGAAAAATTCTATGCCGCGCCCGCCGAAGGTTATTTCTTTTTTCCAAGCCGATTGTCGAAGTCCAAACGCCAATCGCTTGTCATAGAAGCTTTGCGCTTCACGCGCGAACCCGTCGAAGTGCGCTTCGCAGGAGCCGCAGATACTCCGTCTTACGGCGTCGAACTAAAAACGATTGCCGCGCAATCAGGTGTCGGCGAACGCGTCGCGTGGCTCGGCTCGATCAGTGAAGAAGAAAAGCGCGTGCAGTATGCTCGTTCTCTCGGCGCAGTCTTTCCGCCCGTTGATGAAGATTACGGCTTCGTCACGCTCGAAGCGATGCTCTCTGCAAAGCCCGTCATTACATGCACGGATTCTGGCGGGCCGCTTGAATTTGTACGGGCGGGAGAAACGGGACTCGTTTGTGAACCGACGCCGGAAAGTTTAGCGGCGGCGATGGACGAGCTATGGAAGCATCGTGAGCGCGCAAAGCTTTTGGGTGAACAGGGACGCGCGCGCTATCGAGCGATGAACATCGCTTGGCCGCAGATTGTCGGGAAACTGCTCGCATGAAACTGCATTGGTTCTCGCCGCTTTCGCCCGCCGACACGGAAATCGCGCATTACACTGCGCGCATTTTGCCCGCGCTCGCGAGCCGCGCCGAAGTCACGCTCTGGACGACTCAAAAGGATTGGGACGGAAAACTGCAAAAGCACGCCGAAGTGCGCCATTACGAAATGCCTCATCCGCCGCTCGCGGAACTCAATCGCGAGGGCGTGAGCGTTTATCATATCGGCAATAATCCTTTGCATCACGGCGCGATCTGGCAATTGAGCAGACAGCATGGCGGCATGATAGTTTTACATGACACGCGGCTGCATCATTTTTTCGACGGGCTGTATCGAGAGCAATGGCAAGACCTCGCCGGATACCTCGCTTCGATGCAGTTTTACTACGGCGAAGCGGGACTGGTTGACGCCGCTGAATCCTTCAGCACAGAAGCGCGTAATATTAATTCGATGGCCGAGCGTTATCCTTTAACCCGGCTTGCGCTCGCTCATGCGCTCGGCGTCGTCGTTCACACGCGTGAGGCTTTCGATGAATTAAACAAACTACATCGCTGGCCGCTTGCCTACGCGCCCTTGCCGTTTGCTCCGTATGCGCACGCAAGCTCGTTCGCTTCACCGGATAATTCTTTGTTTTCCAAACCACGCCGCGCGATAAATGATAACGCCGCGTATCGTTTGATTGTATGCGGCTACATCGGACGCAATCGCCGTTTGGATGCGGTGCTTCGTGCGCTCGCGCAGCTACCGGAAGGCAAGCGTTTTCACCTCGATATTTACGGCAAACTAATGGATGGCGAAGAAGTGCGCGCGCTCGTTCATTCATTAAAGTTGGAAGGCCAAATAACATTACGCGGCTTCGTCGCGGAGAAGGAGTTGGATGCGGCGCTCGCTCATGCGCATCTGGGTATCAATCTGCGTAATCCGACGATGGGCGAAGCCTCCGCCAGCCAGCTTCGTTTGTGGTCGCATCGGTTGCCGAGCCTTGTGACGCAAACAGGATGGTACGCGACGCTGCCGAAAGACACAGTAGCGTTCGTGCGCCCGGAGCATGAAATCGCAGACATACAAATGCACCTACGCGCGTTCTTACTCGATCCGCAGAAATTCGCACGGATGGGCGAGCGTGGACTGGCGCTGCTCGAAAAAGATCACACGCCGGAACGTTATGCGGAAATTATTATCGAGACGGCGTACCGTGCGGAGAAATTTCGCGCGCAATCGCTGGCAAACAGATTGGCGGAACGTGCAGGAGCCGTGATGAGCGATTGGAACGATGCCTTGAAGACAGATACCGCGCACAGAAAAGTTGCGACAGAGATTCACTCGCTTCTGGTCGCCGCGTCCGGCAAAAAGTGAACCCGTTATCAATTAACAATTATCAATGGAAAATTTCTGATGCTGATCGGCATTGACGGCCTTCCGCTTTGCGAGCCGAAAACGGGCGTCGGCCATTACACATTTGAATTGGCGCGCGCGCTCGCAGAGCTGACGCCGACGGATCATTTTGAGCTTGTCTCGCACACCGCGTTTGCCGCTCAAGTGAAGGAAGAAACGGCACAGCATCCGCCGCCCGCGAACCTTTCCTTCGTGCAAAAGAAGACACGCGCGCTGGATCGTTTCTGGTGGACGGCGGGCTTGCCGCGCTACATCAAAGAATCGCGGCTCGCGTTGTTTCACGGCACAAACTACGATGTGCCTTTGTGGAGCCGTTGCCCGACTGTGCTTTCGATTCACGATCTTTCATTGCAGCTTCATGCCGACACGCACGAGCGGCGACGCGTGCGGCGCGCGAGGCGGCGTTTGCCTTTGATGACACGCGCGGCGACGATGATCGTGACGCATCTCGAAGCGGTGCGAAAGGAAATCATCGAACATTTGGGTGTGCCGCCCGCGCGCATCGTCGCTATTCCCGCCGCGCCGCGCAGTGTTTTTCATCCTGTACACGTTGAAGACACAGTGGAGACAAGAAGGCGTCTCGGCGTCGAAGATGAATTTATTTTGTTTGTCGGCACGCTTGAGCCGCGCAAAAACTTGCAGACGCTGATCCGCGCGTTCAGCGAAATTCTACGCGCAACAACCGAGCGCCCGCAGCTTGTGATCGTCGGCAAAAAGGGTTGGCTGTCGAACGATTTATTCGCGGGCATAGAAGCTTACGGCATCAAGGATAAATTGTGCCTGACGGGTTATCTGACAGACGAAGAACTACGCGCGCTTTATTCGTCGTGCCGCGTTTTCGTTTACCCGTCGCTCTACGAAGGCTTCGGTTTGCCCCCCCTCGAAGCGATGGCCTGCGGCGCGCCCGTCGTCGCCAGCCGCATCGCAAGCATCGCGGAAACAACGGGCGACGCCGCGCGCCTCGTCGAGCCGACGAACGGCAACGCACTTGCGCAAAGCATTCTCTCTGTGCTCGAAAACAAAGAGGAGCGCGAGCGTCTTTCCGTTGCCGGATTAAAGCGCGCGGCAGAATTTTCATGGGAGCGCACGGCAGAGAGAACGCGTGAAGTTTACACGGAAGCGTGGATGCGTCACGAGCGTTTGAGATGATTCGATGATTCAATGTGCCGGAAAATAAACAGCAAAAAGGCCGACTCTCGTATCGAAAGTCGGCCTCTGGCGTGCTGCTTGGGATGCGTTGGATTTAGAAACGGTCGCGGTATTCCTGCGCGGTGATAAATGCTTTGACCATCGAGCGGTAGTTGTTCGGGACGCGATTATTCAAGATGTCGATCCAAAAGCTGTAGCCGCCCGGCTCCGGGTCGCGACGCAGATAACCGAAGTATTGCATTTCGACAAACGCGTTATTGTACTCGGCGTCAGAAAACGCTTTCGTTTCGACGGCCTGCCGCATTGCCGCCGCGCGTCCGCCCGTTTGGTATGCGCTGAGCAAAGAAGCACGCTGGCTCGTCAAATCAACCGTGCCTTTTGTCGTCGTCTTGATTGTTGAAATCAATTTATCGACGAAAGCATCTGCCGTCATGCTCGCCGGAAAGTTTTGCAGAAACTCAGCTCGCTGCACCCATGCGTTGGCGAAAGCGGTTTTGCTCGCTTCTAAATTTGTGCCGCCGACAACCTGCCTGCGGTCGGGAGTAAACTCCGCGTAGGTCGGCATACGCCCCAGCGTGCCTTTGTAGAAGCGGTAAATGAAGTAGCCGGATTCCTGAAATTCCTGCGAGATGAAGAACGCTGCCGAGACGTTAACGCGTGAATCATCAATGCACTTGGCGTCGCCATTGCACCTGGTGATCGATTCCGTCCAATAGTTGAGGCCGCCCGCATCGGGAAAGCGACTCAGGAAATCAACATAGTGCTGCTGCACGTAAAAGTCTGCGTCGTCAATCGTGATGCGCTGGTTGGTGCCGGGACGCAAGCGCAAGGGTTTGACTTTGACGTTGCCGTAAAAAAGGTCAGACGGTAGATTGGGATCGTCAGTGACAACTCTGAGCGTCGGCGCGCTTTGTTGTGTTTGCGCCATCACGCTTGTGGCCGTCAGCGCCAGCGCGAGCAGCGCAAGTGTAAACTTTCGCATTGCAAAACTCCTACAAACTGTTTTTGACAAATCGGTTTTTATCATTTGAAAAATTCCAAGAGAAGGGAGGCTTGCTCTTATATCACGATTCAATTGCGGGGCCGGGCTTACGCACTTGGAGGCCCTCTCGACTTCAATAGTTTAGTGCCTGACGACGCGTTTTGTCAATACATTGTTGTACGCACCCAAAGTAACTGAATTAAGTTGAGCCTTCCGTCTTTCACCTCACCCGGGCGCGAGCGGCGATGCCGCCAAGTATGAACAAAGTCAGCAAGCTGATTATTGCGCCCGTGCGCGCCGCCGGAGCCGTGTAGCGCATTTCAATTCGATGTGAACCGGCGGGCAGCATGACACCGCGTAACAAAAAATCTGCGGTGTAAACGGGCGCGCTTTTTCCGTCAATCGTCGCCGTCCAGCCCGGATAATTAATCTCGCTCGCGACAAGGACAGACCGCCTTTCCGCCGATGTTTCGATCACAATACGATTAGGCTCATAAAGCAAAGTGTGTGCTGTTGCTTCAACGTCACGTACTGTCGCCTCGCCGTCGTTTGTGGACGCTTTGCCAGCGGGCATCTCGATTTTCGTGCCCTGCGGAATTTCAAGCAGAGCCGTGCGACGCGGGTCAAAATCGCGCGCGCTTTCGCCGCGAATTCGTCGCAACGCTTCTTCTGCGTCTACGACTTCGGCTTCCTTTGCGATCCAGACGCGCGGTAACGCACGCGTGTTGTGAAAGATGCGCACGCGCTCCTGATTGTAAACAAGCTGCCATCGCTCCGTGTCGAAACCTCGATCTGCGCCCGCGAGATTCTCGAGCGGCGTCGAACGTCTTTGAAGAGAATCGTAGAGCGTCGCCTTCCATAAAATAAGCTCGGCGTTTCCGGTCAGATTCGTTACCTCGATGCGGTCAACAGTCACTCGTTCGCCGTGCGGAAAACTCGTCCAATAGCGATACGATAAGAAGCTGCCTGCGGCATCGCCCGGCTGACTGTCGAAAACGGGCGCGAGTGAATGACGTATGCTTGCGCGCACATCAGGGCGTTCGTGCGCCCATTCCGCCGTGTCTGTTCCGGCGCGCAATTCGCGTTCGATTGTTTTCCCGTTTGCTGCAATGATGCGCAGCCTCGCGACGGGCGTATTGTCGGCCACGTCTGTTGACAAGGCGAGCGTGCTGACAAGGCCGAGCACATCGCCCTCTGCTCCGTCGCCGGATAGCTTTATCGTCGCGCCGGGTTTGACGGCAACTTTATCGTCGGCGCGAGAAAATTTAATGTCGCCCTTGATGATTGTGTCGGCGGGCGCAAGCGGTTTTTTGAAAGCCACAAGAAAGCTGTTGTTAAGCAGATCGAGCACGTGGGAACGCTCGCCAAGCAGTGAATTGTCGGGCGGACTTCCATCGAGCGGAGTCGTCGCGTCCATGCCTGTGTTGCCGAGCGCGCGGCTGTAGCGCTTCAGTATCAGCGGCTCGTAGCCCGCAACATTTTGCAGACCGTATAGCGCCGTCAGGTTCGCCGGATCAAGCGCCGGAGCTTCTTCATACTCTTCAACGAAAAGCTCTGTGCGCGTGTAGATGCGATTTTGATCGGGCGGGAATTGTTTGAGAAATTTGGTTGCAGGCGAAGGCACGGTGAAACGATGCAGCGGCTTGGCGATTGTCCACCACCAGCCCGTCACGATAATAAACGGCTCAAGAGAGCAGGCGAGCACGACGACGCATGTCAGCAACACTATGCGCGCGCGTGTACTTGCCGCAAGCTTCCATGCCTGCCATGCCATTGTAAACAGCGACAAAATGAAAAGCGCTTTCCAACATAGATATGAAGTTTCGTCTTGGGTCGGCGCGAGTAAACTGCCCGCCGTCGCAAACCAGCGCGCGCCGACGATGAGCGCGAACGCCAGCGAGATGAGGCAGAATGTGAGCGTGCGGCGTTGATGTTGATTGATTGCCGCCCGACGTAAAAAAAACTGATCGAGCGCATCCCAGCCGTAGGCAGAGAGAATGCTGATACTGAACGTCCACTCGAATGTATGGCGCGGCGACAGCCGGAAGCGATTCAAGAGCGGCACATGATAAAGCAGCGGATAAAGCGGCGTGTTCGAGCCGAGCATCAGCGTCCAGCCGAGCATCGCTATGACGAGCCAGAAGAAAATGCGCGCGTCGCGCTGTTTGTTTCGCGCGGCGAAAACGGCGGCGCATATCGCAAGGGCGATGGCGAAAGGTGTGATGTAAGCCGAAGCGTCGAAGTAATAAACCGTCAGGCCGACGGGCGCGAAAAGCGAGCGCAAGGCTCTCGACAGTGTGAATGAGTGGTCTGTGAAAGTTTGGTAACTAAGCGTGCTGCGGACGCTCGATTGCGCGGCGGGCATCGTCTCGAAAATCTGAAAGGCTGCCACTCCCGCCGACAAAATAATTGCGCAGACAGCGACGGCAAACGGTTTCCAGCGCTTCCGCGCGAACCAATTGTCTTGCGTCGCCTCGTTTCCCGCGCCGTCGAATTCCGTTGCCGTGAGGCTGATAAAGCACGCATACATGGCGGCGAGAATGCCGACATATAAGAAGCTCTGCCCGTGGCCTGTCAGCACGGACATCGAGTAAGCGAGAGTCGCTCCGAGCAAACAACGCGCAAATGATTTTGCTCTGGCGCGTTCGATAGCGATCAGCATCAGCGGCAGCCACATCATCGCGTTGGTCAGCGTTCCGTTGTGCGGAAAACCCGTGATGCCCAAGCCTCCGTAACCGTAGGCGAGTCCGGCGAGCAAGGAGGCCAAGCGGCTGCGCCCAATCTCGCGCGCGAAGGCGTAAACGAAAATCGGCGTCAGCAAATACGGCGCGAGCACGTAGACTTGTTCCGCGACGTAGCCGGGCAAAAAAATGTAGCCCCACGTCAGCGGGTAAGCGAGCGCGAGTTGCGCCATCGACAGCAACGGATAGCCGGACATAATCAGCGGCGTCCAGAGCGGAAGCCTGCCGTGCCGCAGTTCGTTCCACGCCACCGTCCGCAGTGGATAGGAATAAGCAAAGGCATCGTAGAGCGCGAAGGATTTGCCGCGCAGGATGGGCGCGCCAAACATCGCGGCGAAGATGAAGGGAATCACACAGAGCGTCGCAGCATCGCGCCATCTCGTTTGCCACAAATTGCGCCATCGCGTTTTGCTTATTTGCACGCTCCAATTATACTTCGTTTTTTTCGATGATCCCGCACCAGCCAATAAGGGGAGCCGCACGCTAAAGAAGATATGCAAATAATTGACTGCATACGAATGCCGTTTGTGAATGTATATGACCGAGTTTCGCTTGCCTCAATCAATCGAACGAAAAACTGATCGCGTCATCGGCGGGCTATTATTAATTGCCGTTGCGTTGATCTTTTGGTTCTCACCGAATCATCAGATAGCGGATTCTAGATACTCCATGCTGGTCAGCGAGAGTTTGTTGCAGCATCGCAGCTTCATGCTCGATTTTTATCAGGTGCCGCATCTCACGCCGACTCCGCAACGCGGTTGGATCGCCAACGGCAATGTTTACCAGATGGAATGGATTGACAATCATCTCTATTACTTTTTTCCGCCCGGCACCTCTGTGCTCTCAGCGCCGTATGTCGCGCTCCTGAACGCATGTGGTATCTCTGCGGTCAACGCGGACGGCGCGCCTGACATACAGGGTGAAATAACAATTCAAGCCAGTCTCTCGGCCTTGCTGATGGCGCTCTTGGCAAGCGTTTTCTTTTTCACAGCGCGTCTCGTGTTGCCGCGCGGTTGGAGCGTGCTGGTTGCTTTGGCGGGCGCGTTCGGCACGCAGGTGTGGAGCACTGCTTCGAGAGGGTTGTGGACGGATACGTGGGCGCTATTGCTGCTCGGATTCGTTGTGTGGATGCTGCTTGCGCAGGAAGCGGGAAGGCGGCGACTCAATCCGGCGCTGCTGGCAAGCCTGCTCGCATGGACTTATTTTGTGCGCCCGACGAATGCCATTCCCATCGCGGCGATCACGATTTACCTGTTCGTTTACCACCGCCGATTGATCGTGCGGTATGTCATCACAGGCGCAGCGTGGGGCGCAGGCTTCATCGCTTATTCGTGGTATCACTTCGGGCACCTGTTGCCCGGCTATTACATGGCGAACCGCTTAAGCGGAAAGATGTTTTGGATGGCGCTTTCGGGCAACCTGATTAGTCCGTCGCGCGGTTTGTTGGTGTATGTGCCGGTGCTTTTCTTTGTTGCTTATCTGCTTGCGCGTTACCGGCGAGAGATTATGTCGCGCAGGCTCGTAGTGCTTTCCGCCGCCATTATCGCGGGGCATCTGGCGGCCATTTCGAGCTTTCTACCATGGCACGGCGGTTGGTGTTACGGGCCGCGTTATTCGACAGGCTTGGTTCCGTGGTTCGTGTTGCTCGCCATTCTCGCAATCGACGCCATGCGACGTTGGCGCGCGGCGAATGCGGCGAACGTATCTTTGTTGAATTGGCAAGCACCGCTTGTCGCAGGCGCGCTGCTTGTGTTGCTATGTGTTTTTATTCATGCGCGCGGCGCGGCTTCGATAGAGACGGCGCGTTGGAATGCAAGCCCTGTAAATGTAGATGTTCAACCGGATCGCGTGTGGGAATGGCGCTACCCGCAATTTATGGCCGGATTGATTTTGCCTCCATTACCGGCGGAATTTCCTTTCGCGCCAGCCCACATAGACTTTGGATCGCCGGAGTTTGAGAAATTCAAATGGTATGGTTGGAGCACAAGCGAAGAACAATTTCGCTGGACGGAAACAAACGAGGCGGGAATGACGTTCACGCTCGACAAAACCGATTACAGTTCGCTACAAATAAAGTTGGGCACGTTTCTCGTTCCGGGCAAACTCGACGCGCAGCGGGTGAACATCGTGCTTAACGAAAAAGAGTTTGCATCGCTCACCTTAAGCAAAGGAGAGTCGCGCATCTACTCTGTGAAGTTGCCTGAAAATGCGCTTCGCAATCGAAACATACTGACGTTGAAGATGCCTGATGCCGCTTCGCCGGAAGCTTTGGGCATCGGCTCCGATGAGCGCTCGCTCGGCGTTAGAGCGGAGTGGATGGAGTTTCAGCCGTAAAGTTTTATGCGGGAGAGCCGTGCATTGAAATCCGTTGATGAAAGGCTTGCCTCGCGCATCGCTGCCGCGTCGATTTTTGTGGCGGCCTTTTTTGTGTTCTGGCTATCGCCGGTTTATCAGGGCGGCGACTCGAAATATTCTATGCTGGTCAGCGAGAGTTTGCTGCAGCACGGAACTGTCAGATTGGATGCTTACCGGATACCACGCCTGCTGCCGAAGTACGGCGAAGATCATATTCAGAACGGCGACATGTATCAACTGGATATTGTCGGCGATCATCTTTATCACTTTTTTCCGCCCGGCAGCCCCGTGCTTTCCGCGCCCTACGTTGCACTCCTGAACGCGTCCGGTGTTTCGGCAGCGAATCCCGATCAAACATTCAACGAGAAAGGTGAAGAGACGATCCAGCGCAGCCTTGCGGCGTTGTTGATGGCGCTGCTCGCTGTGGTTTTTTTCAAGACGAGCCGAATGCTGTTGCCCGTCGGATGGAGCGCGGTGGTGGCTCTCGGCGGCGCGTTCGGCACGCAGATTTGGAGCACTGCTTCGCGCGGGGTGTGGTCGCAAACATGGGAAGCGTTGTTGCTTGGAGTTGTCGTCTGGATGCTGCTCGCGCAGGAAACGAGTCAACGCAAGTTGAATCCGATTCTGCTCGCAAGCATTCTCGCATGGATGTATTTTGTGCGTCCGCCGGGCGCTGTTTCTATCGTTGCAGTCACCGTCTACATATTCATTTTCCAGCGCCGCCTGTTGCTTTCGTACAGCCTCACGGGAGCAGCGTGGTTCGCCGGATTCGTCGCTTACTCGTGGCACAATTTTCATCGCCTGCTGCCGGATTATTACATGGCGAATCGCTTGCAGTTCGGAAACTTCCGGGTTGCTCTGGCGGGCAATGCGATTAGTCCTTCGCGCGGTGTTTTCGTTTTCGTGCCGTGGTTATTTTTCATCGTTTATGTGCTGGTAAAATTCCGTCGGGAGCAAGCCTTCGGGCGTCTTGTGTGGCTGTCAATTGTGATCGCAGCGGCTCAATTAATCGTCGCGTCGGGCTTTGCGCATTGGTGGGGTGGTTCGAGTTATGGCGCACGCATGACGACGGGAATCATACCTTGGTGTGTGTTGCTCGGCGTGCTGGGACTCGATGCGATGCGCCGCCAACGCGCCGCACAGCAGCATCAGGAAGAGAACGCGAAGAATTGGTCTTTGAGACAACGAGCGATGCTTTTTGCGGGCGCGTTGTTGCTGCTCCTCAGCGTGTTCATCAACGGGCGCGGCGCGTTCTCGCCGGACACGGCTAAATGGAATGATTACCCGCTGAACGTTGACAAGCGGCCCGAACGTTTGTGGGATTGGCGCTACCCGCAATTCGCCGCCGGACTCGTGGCGACACCGCTGCCGCAGGCGGACAAAGATTTTCCTTTTATTGAACCGCGCATCAATTTTGGTGCGCCCGAAGCGGATAAATATTTATGGTATGGTTGGAGCAGCGGCGAGGGAGATTTTAGGTGGACGAGCGCAAACAAAGCGGCGTTCATTTTCACGCTGGACAAGATAATTGATACCGTCGCGCAAATTAAAATGATGCCGTTCTTAGCGCCCGGCAAACTCGATGGGCAACACGTGAAGATCAAGCTGAACGATCAGAGCATCGCCGATTTAGAATTGCGCGAACCCGTTTATAAAATCTATTCGATAGGGTTGCCCGCGCGTTTGTTGCGTCGCCGTAACGCGCTCGTATTCGAGTTGCCGGACGCCGTTGCTCCGCGAGATTTGAATTTCGGCGGCGACCCGCGCGCGCTCGGCGTCAGAATAGAGTGGATGGATTTTCAATCCACAGCCGCAACCGCAACGCATTGATAAGTGTTGCGCTTCGTTGGGCACGCTTCGTTTCGTCGCTACAAAAATCCGCGTAACAGCTTTTAATCGGCAGCAACGGACATGATGCATACTTCGCAGATGATGCTATCGGGTTGGGGGCGTAATCCGCGCACGCTCTCAAACGTCGTGCGTCCGGCTCACAAGACGGAAATTGCGCCGCCAGTGGAAGGCTATATGATCGCGCGCGGGCAGGGACGCGCCTATGGCAACGCGGCAATGTCGAAAGACGGGCTGGTGCTTTTGACCGAACGGCTCAAACGCGTTATCGCCTTCGATGAAAGAAGCGGAATCCTGACGGCGGAAGCGGGCGTGACGCTCGCGGAAATTTTAGGAGAGTTTGTGCCGCGCGGTTGGTTTCCAATGGTGACGCCCGGAACAAAGTTTGTTTCTCTGGGCGGATGCGCGGCGGCAGACGTGCATGGAAAAAATCACCACCGCGCGGGAACCTTCGGCGCGCACGTCGCGGAGTTGGAGTCGGTGCTGGCAGACGGGAGCCGTCAACGCTGTTCGCCGGAGAAAAACGCCGAACTTTTCTGGGCGACAATCGGCGGGATGGGCTTGACCGGCATCATCACCGAAGTCGCTTTTCAACTGCGGCGCATCGAGAGCGCATACATGATTGTGCAGCAGCACCGCGCGGCTGATCTGGACGCTTCATTAAAGTTGCTGGAAGCCGGAGATTGCGATGACGAATACACGGTGGCATGGATTGATTGCCTCGCGCGCGGCAAAAAACTCGGGCGCAGCGTGTTGATGCGCGGGCATCATGCGACGCGCGCGGAATTGCCGTCAGGCATCGAGCGGCGGCCTTTGGAGACGAAGCGGCGCGGCGAATATAACCTTGCTTTCGATTTTCCCGCATGGGCGTTGAATGCTTTGACGGTGAAGCTTTTTAATGATTTTTATTATAAATGGCAGGGCGCAAAAGCGTCTGCTTTCGTCACGGATTACGATTCGTTTTTTTACCCGCTTGACCGGCTCGGCAATTGGAATCGTATGTACGGCAGGCGCGGGTTTATGCAATATCAATGCGTGCTGCCGACGAAGACAGCGCGAGGCGGGCTACAGCTTTTGTTGGAGGCTCTGGCGCAGAGTGGTCGCGCAAGTTTTCTCGCAGTGCTCAAGCGATTCGGCGCGGAAGGCAAAGGATTGCTTTCGTTTCCGATGGCAGGCTATACGCTTGCGCTCGACATGCCGCTCGGCGATCCTGAAGTGTTCGGCTTTCTGGAACAATTGGACGAAATTGTGCTGGCGCATGGCGGCAGAATTTATCTGGCGAAGAATCCGCGCGTCGGCGTTGAAACATTCCGCCGCATGTATCCGCGCTATGCAGAATGGCTCAAGATAAAAACGCGGCTCGATGCGAGTGATTGCTGGCGCTCCGATTTATCGCGTGAGTTAGAGATTAGCGCGGCGCGTGTGAGTAAAGCATGAGCATAGCAACGTCAGCGTGGCGTTTAATGCGCCCGCGCCAGTGGATCAAAAGCAGCTTTGTCTTCGCCGGATTATTGTTCGTCAACGGATGGCGGCAGCCGCAATTGACGAAATCCGTCGTGCTCGCGGCGGCGGCGTTTTCTTTGATTGCGAGCGGCGTTTATATTTTCAACGACATTGCAGACCGCGAGCAGGATGCGCTTCACCCGCACAAGAAACTGCGCCCGCTTGCCGCGCAATCCATCTCGATTAAGATGGCCGTCGTGCTGCTGTGTTGTTTGTGGCTCGGCGGTTTCGCGCTCGGTCTTTTCGTTTCCGCGAAAGTGTTGTTGATGCTGCTGATTTACGTGGCGATCAATGTCGGTTATTCGCTCGGTTTGAAACACGTCGTGCTGCTCGATGTATTTATTATTGCGGGCGGATTCATGCTGCGAATTCTTGCGGGCACGACGGGCGTCGGGATCGCGCCGTCGCAGTGGCTGCTGTTGTGCGGGTTAATGATCGCGCTCTTTTTGGGATTCGCCAAACGGCGCGCCGAACTCTACAATTTGCGCGACGACGATACAGCGGCGCATAGAAAAGTTCTGAATAATTATCAGCCCGTGCTGCTCGATAAAATGATCGTCGTCACGGCGACGTGCGTGATTCTTTCCTACAGTTTGTACACGATGAGTCCGGCGACGATTGCGACGCACAAAACAGATCAATTAATCTACACCGTGCCGTTTGTGATGTATGGAATTTTTCGTTACATATATGCGCTGCACAGCCACAACACGGGCAGCGATCCGGCGCAGGAAGTCTTCCGCGATCCGCACATTCTCGCGTCTGTCGTCGGCTGGCTGATCTTAACTTTATGGCTTATCTCCTGAAGCAGCATTGATAGAAAAGATAGAAAAACGCGAAGCGCATGAGCAAAGAAAATATGGCGGGCGGTGAATATTTCATAGACGTGCGTAGGCTACTAGCGGAGTTGTCCGTCGAAGAATTGAACGCGACGGCGGAAGAATATTTCGCGGCGCTCGGCAATTGGGATTTTCATTTGTCGAAGCCGTTTGGCGCGGTGGATGAAACGCCGCATTTGTTGATTGCGTTCGCCGTTACTTTGCAGGGCTTGCGGCTTGCTCCGGGAATGCGCGTGCTTGAGTTCGGCGCAGGCTCCGGCTGGGCTTCGCGCTTTCTCAATCAACTCGGCTGCGAAGTCGTCGCGCTCGACGTTTCAAAAACAGCGCTCCGCATCGGCGAAGAACTTTATGCGCGCCATCCTGTTATCGGCGATAAACCTGCGCCGCAGTTTTTGCAGTTTGACGGTCACACCATCGAACTGCCCGACGCAAGCGTTGATCGGGTTCTGTGCCTTGACGCGTTTCACCATGTGCCGAACACGCGGCGTGTGCTCGCCGAATTGAGCCGTGTGCTGGTGGAGGGCGGCATCGCAGGCTTTTCCGAACCGGGGCCGCAGCATTCCACTTCGCCCGAATCGCAATACGAGATGCGCAAGTTCAAAGTCGTCGAAAACGACATTGTGATTGAAGACATCTGGCATGATGCGAAGGACGCGGGCTTCACGAACGTTAAACTCGCAGTCTTTAACGTGCCTTTCTTTCAACTCGGCTTGACTGAATTCAAGGAGTTCTTGAGCGGCGGAGCGGCAGGCACGCGATACTTGGAAAGCGTGCGCGAATTTATGCAAAATCAGCGCAACTTTTTTCTTTATAAGGGAGATGAAACGGCGCGTGATAGTCGGCATCGGCGCGGACTGAGCGCCAAGTTGAGCGTTGCTTTAGAGTCGACATCATCAACGAAGGCGACGCAGTTGTGGCGCGCGTGAGCGTGACAAACAACGGCACGGCTGTCTGGCTGCCGAGCGGTTCGCAACTCGGCGCGGTTTATCTAGGTTGCCATCTTTACGATGCGGCGAACAAGCAAGAACTCCAGCACGATTATCACTGGGAGCCGCTTGCGCCGCGTGAAAGCGAGCGTTCCATACTGCCGCAGGAAACCGCCGCATTTGAAATGAAGTTGCCCGCTCCGCCCGCAGGCCGTTACGTGTTGGAGTTCGATCTCGTCAGTCATGGCATCGGCTGGTTCGCGCTCTACGGCTCCGAAGTCGCGCGCGCCCACCTTCAAGTTCGTGCCGCACCATAAATCGGAATAACTAATCAGATGAGTCCGCCGGAATCAATGCCGCCCGAAGAACTATCTCTGCGAATAAAGTTTGCCGGGCGCAGTGCGCGATATGCCGACAACCCTTTAATCGCATTTGTGTTGTGCGCAGTCTTCACCTTGTTGATGATGCGCAATCGCATTTTTCCGCTTGGCGCGCTGCTCTTTGACACGGGCATCGAAGGTCAGGATTGCGGGCAGATGGCGTGGAATCTGTGGCACACGTGCGAAGCGATTATGCACGGCCATAATCCGTACTTTACGAATCAAGTCTTTTATCCGATCAGCGCAAATTTAAGTCATCACACGCTCGCCGCAGGATATTTTCCGGTTACATTTCTTGTCCAATACTTTTCAGGCAACAGCCCGATGTATCCGTTATATGCGTACCGGATCATCATCTGGCTGGCATTCACGTTGATTCTTTATTGCAGCTATTTTGCGTTGCGCGAGTTTGGCGCGTCGCGGATGGTGGCGGCTGTGGCAGCAGCGGCTTACGCGTTCTGCGATTTTTATATACTGCACGCGCTGCACCTCAATCATCTCGCCGGATTCTTCATTCCGTTGACAGCGCTTTGTCTCGCGCGGGTTTATAAAAAAGCGACGACAGGCAATCTGCTGGCGGCGGCGCTCGCTTCATCATGCGCGATCTACTTCACAGAATTCGCGCTCTACATTTACATGGCAGCGCTCTGCTTCGTCGCCGCGATGTGTCTCTTTCCGCAAGAAAGGAAAACGCTTCTTGAAAAGATGCGTGCGGCGGGCGTTAAAAGAATCTTGCTCGCGCTATTTGTTTTCGCGTTCGTCGTCACGCCGTTCGTGAGCTATCTGTTGACGGATAAAATCATCAATCCGCCCGCCACAGACTCTTCGGTTTACTCGGCGAATCTCGTGGGGTTTTTCATTCCGCATGGAGCGACGACGCCGCTCTACGGCAATCTCTTCGCGTCGCTCGACGCCAGAACGACGGCGGGCATCGGTGGCCTTGAAGTGTTCGCGGGTTTTCCATTATTAATTTTCGCCGTCGTTGGATTGGCAAAATCACGCAATCGTTTTGCGCTGATCGCGTTCGGTGTGGCGCTCATTTTTTTCGCGTTGAGTTTAGGGACGACGCTGAAAGTTTTCAGCGTGGATACGGGAATCGAGTTGCCGTATGCGCTGCTGATGCGCGTGCCGCCGTTCGATTCCGGCAGAACACCTGTGCGGTTCGTCGCTGTCGCAATGTTTTTTTGGACGATTATTGCAGCGCGCGGCATGACATGGATGGAGACTGCTATTAAAGCGCGAAACGGATTACGTTGGAGCACGGCGTGTATGCTGCTTTTGTTTGTGTGGGTCGCGGCTGAAACGTATTCGCCTATCGCGCGGCAAAGAACATTTGTGCCGCCGCCGCAGCTCGGAAAAATCGTTTCCGGTGCGGTGCTGAATCTGCCTGTCATGGATAGGGACGGCTACGCATCATTGATGCAAATTTTTCATCATCAATTGATTGCGACGGGCTATCTTGCGAGGAATTCTGTGCGCCAGCGCGAGCAATTTCTTGAACTGCGTAGAGCCTTTGATCGAGGCGGCGCGAAATTCTGCGAACAAATAAGCGCGATGGGTTTTCGCAATTTACTGATTACGCCCGATAGAATCCTCACCGCTCCTTCGCCGGGCATGGCTCCGCTCGAATTGTCGAAATGCACGCTGAATGTCGTTGATTTGCGAAACGAAAATCGAGATACGTCGAATGCGAATTATGTTCTTAACGAAGATGTGGATGAGCAGCCCGCAAAGTTTCCGCGCTACGTTTATGGTGCGCGTCTCGATTTCGCAAGCGCACAAATCAATTCATATTTATGGTATGGCTGGAGCGTGCGCGAACCCGCTTCGCGCTGGACGGATCGCGGCGCGGCGACAATTATTTTCGCGCTCGATAAACCTCAAACATGCGTGCTGCGCCTCAATACAGCGGCGTTCTTAGTTTCGGGCAAACTCGATGCGCAGCGCGTTAATATTGAGATCAACAATCAATCAATCGCCCACCTGAAACTTACCAACGACGAAGCGCAAACGTTTTCCGTGAACGTACCGGCTAATGCTCTGCGCGAACAGAACGTGCTGACGTTTCGCGTGCCGGACGCTGCCGCGCCACAGGCTTTACAAGTCAGCGAAGACACGCGTCTGCTTGGCATCAACGTTCATTGGATTGCGCTTGAGGCAAAAGAATCCGTAAAGTAAATTGATGGAAAATTACGGCGGCGAATCGCGTGGCGGCTTGTCTTGCGTACTTATCTCAATACACTGCAAATGGATAACAGCATGTCAGAAGAACAGTTAAGGCTGTTGCAATCCCTCAGCGCGTGCTTTTGTATTCGTCGGTTTCGCGCGCGTGAAAAAGCACATCGGCGCGCCCGATTTTCTGCGAAGTTGCAACGGCGTTGAGGTTCGCGATGCCTTCAAAGGGACGCTCTCCGACGACGCGAAAAAAGATGACGCCGTCGAGCCAATCGAAGCTGATGTGTTCATCGCTGTGTACGGCAAACGAAACGGAATACGAATCGGCGCCGAGCCAGCACTCGAAAGAGAAAGCGACTTCGACAATCTCGCCCGCCGCGATTGTGCCGAGCCGCAATTCACGCTGCTCTGTGTTTGTGCCGTAAGCGTGTATGCCGTGGCGATTGCGTATCAGAAAACCAAGGAGCGGATTGTGGACTGTTTTGTGAAAGAGCACGCGCAAACGCGCGAGTAAAGGTTGGCCGGATTCAACGAGCGTCGCGCTGCAACGCGTCGCGTCCAATAATTCCGCCATGAGAATTTCCGCCGTTCCATCACCGTGCCGAAAGTTGTAACGAAGCGCTGCGCGTTGTGCCTCCAGATTTGCAAACTCTTCCGGCGCAGTTGTGAGCGACAGTCTATCTGTTTGCGCCGATGGGTCAACGACAGATTGCGCGGCTTCATAATTTTCTTCGCGCTCCATAATAATTTTTTGGTAGCGATTGAGCACGTCAATTGTTTTGCCGTCGGCCTCCATGCGCCCTGTGTTCAAAAGGATGGCGCGTGAGCAGAGAGCTTTGACGGCTGACGGGTCATGCGAGACAAAGAGAATCGTCGTGCCGCGTTCCTGCATTTCTTTGATGCGGCGAAAACAGCGGTGCTGAAAAACCGCGTCGCCGACAGACAGTGCTTCGTCAATAATTAAAATCTGCGGCTCGGAGCTAATCGCAATCGCGAAGGCGAGGCGTATGTACATGCCGCTCGAATACGTCTTAACGGGTTGATGAAGAAACGCGCCGATCTCCGAGAAGCGTTCGATCTGCGGCAAAAGATTTTCGGTTTCGTCGCGGGAAAAACCCATTAGCGCGGCATTCATAAACACGTTTTCAAGTCCTGTGAATTCCGGGTTGAAGCCCGCGCCGAGTTCGAGCAGCGCGCTGATGCGGCCTTCGTGCCAAACTGTGCCTGTGGTCGGCTCAAGCGTGCCTGTGATGATTTGCAGCAGCGTTGATTTGCCGCTTCCGTTTTGCCCGACGATGCCCGTTGTCGTGCCCGCTTCGAGTTCAAAACTAATGTCGCCGAGCGCCCGGAATTCGCGGTGGCGGCGCACGCGTCCGCGCGTCAGCGATTCAAGCAAGCGGTCGCCCGGACGTTCATAAATACGATACTGCTTGGAGACTGCTTCGACGCGGAGCGCGATGCGGGAGTTCGTCATCATGCCTGATAAAATAGCGAAGTTTGTGCGAGAATGTCGAACGTGATTGCAACACACGTCAACGCGCGAAGCACGATCTGGCGACCGCTTGTGGAATTACCGCGTCGCTTTGAACTGATTCGTTCGCTTGCCCGGCGCGAACTCGCGGCGCGTTACAAAGGCTCTGTGCTCGGCGTTCTCTGGGCGCTTGTGACGCCCATTGTGATGATCGCGATTTTCACTTTTATCTTCGCGAAAATCTTCAATGCCAGATTTGGCGCGAGCAATTCGGGATGGAACTTTGCGCTTTATCTTTTCTGCGGACTGTTGCCTTGGACGGCGTTTCAGGAAACAATTCAGCAATCGTCGAACGTTATCATCGCGCACACGAATCTCGTCAAACGCGTTGTTTTTCCGCTTGAAACTTTGCCCGTCGCGCAGGCGCTCGCGGCGCTCGCCAACCAATTGTTCGGCACCGTTGTGCTGCTCTTTGCGGCGTTGCTAATCCGTCACGAACTACATGCGAGCGCGTTGCTTTTGCCTTTGCTGATTGTGCCGCAATTCCTAGCGACCCTCGGCGCGGCGTGGCTCGTCGCGTCGCTCGGCGTCTTTGTGCGCGACGTTGTGCAGGGCGTCTCGCTTGTGTTGATGGCATGGCTTTACCTGACGCCGATCATCTATCCTGAATCGCTTGTGCCGGAACCTTATCGCCGCTTCATCAATCTCAATCCGTTCACAGCGCTTGTGCGCAACTATCGCCGCCTACTGCTCGAAGGCGCACTACCGGACTGGCGCGGCCTCGCTTACTTTACGGTCTTCGCCCTGCTTCTTTTTCTTTTCGGTTACTGGTGGTTTGCGCGCACGCGCAAAAGTTTCGCAGACGTGCTGTAAAGCGAACGAACGTCACAATTCACCGGAGAAATGGGCATCTCAGCTAAGACAAATTTGAGGCAAATCCGCCGTCTTGATGTGTCGCCGCAACTGTGCTCTTTAAGTTTCGGGCACTGCTTCACGTGTTTCAATCACGTGTTGCGCGTCGGCTTCTGCTTGTGCGTCGGAAACGGTTGCCGTCGTCGCTCGGTCAATTTTTTTGTTCGCTTGCATGTCGGCGGGGGCGCGATAAAAATCGGAGCGCAGGTAAAGCTCATCGAGAAAGCGCAGCAAAACTTTCGCGATGCCCAACACCGGAATCGCCAGCACAAGGCCGAGCAAGCCGAACAGATCACCCGCAATGATAAGCGCGATAAAGACGATCATCGGATGCAACTCCAGCTTGTTGCCGATGAAGCGCGGCGTCAGCACGTAATCTTCTATCATCTGCGCGACGATAAAAATTCCGATCACGCCGCCGAGACGCGCGAGGCCGGCTCCATCGAGCGCCGCAAATGCAAGCGCGAGAACGACGCCGGTCGTCACGCCGATGTATGGAATAACGCCGACGATTCCGGCAATCAAACCAATGCCCGCCCACAAAGGCACACGCATAATGAGCAGCCCTGCGGCGTAGATAACGGACATCGTCGCGGCCACGAGAAAGCGCCCGCGCACGTAGCCGCGCACGACTTCACCGACTTCATCCAAGAGCCGCGCGCCCGCGCTGCGATGCCTTTCGGGAAGATGCTCTTCGATAATGCGGCGCAAGTTGCCCATATCGAGCAGCAGGTAGTAAACGAAGAAGGGAACGATCAGCAATCCGAGCGCCGCCGTGCTGACATCGACGAGCCCGAACAAGCCTTTACTAAGCCACTCGCCGATACGCGACGTGACCGCCGACGGATTGTTCTCGAAATCCGTGATGGAGCTTTGCAGCCGCTCGAACATTTGCGGGCTGAGCCGCTCGTGCGCATAGTTAAGCAAAGTGTTGAGGCGCCCGGTGGCTGCACGCAAGGCGAGCGGCAGCTTTTCGCTTGATTGCGCGAGTTGATGCCAGATGCTCGGCAACAGGAAAAAGAAGATGAGCAAAACAGCCAGCGTTGCCATCAGCAATGTTAGGAGCACGGCGGCGTTGCGTGATCTCCCGCGCCGCTGGAACCAATCCGCTATCGGCTCGAGCATAAAGGCCAAAGCAAAACTCAGAAGCAACGGCACAAGCACAGGACTGCCCGTGACAATCGCCAGCGCAATTAATCCGGCGACGAGCAACGCCGCAGGCACCCATCGCGCCCACCAGAATTGTGACTTCAAAGCCGATACCGTAGACGATTCAATCATATGTTTCTCCCTGCCCGTGTTAGTTCAATCTTGTTACAAAGAAAGCCGTGCCGCGCGGCGTGCCCGCTGCCAGCCAACGCTCACAGTGGAAGGCATATTAATTGCCCCGCGTCCTTCGCTCAAACGAAAACGAGTCGATCCTTCTTCGCGCAACTATGTGGTTTCGATGATGCCGGAACAGTATAGCTAGATGCGACGAAAAGTTAACGGAAAATTGCTGTAAATCGTCAGGGACATCATTATTGACACTCGCTGTTTGCGCGTGTTAGCGTAACAGTCTCGCACCCGAGCGGCGAGTGCTGCCCGTCGCGCAGCATCGAATGGTGCGATTCCGGCAACCGCGCCGGACTTCTGGAAACATCACACATCGCTTCAACATTACCGCTACCCGTTGCTGAAGATTTAATTATTCCTAATGGCTTTCGATAAAACAAAGGTTGTGCGTGCGGCTGAAAAATATCTTGCGCAGGGCAAGATACCGGCAGCCATTAAAGAATATCGCGCCATCGTCGAGAACGATTCGACAGACTTTACGGCGCTCAATATGCTCGGCGATCTGCACGCGCGCGCGGGCAACAAAGCGGACGCGACCACAGCATTTACGCGCATCGCCGAGCATTACCGCGAGCAGGGCTTTGCTTTGAAGTCCATCGCGATGTACAAAAAAATTGATCGCCTGCAACCGGGTTCAATCGAAATCGCCGGTAAACTTGCCACGCTCTACGAAGTTCAGGGACTCAACGTCGATGCACGCGCGCAATATCTCATTGTCGCCGACGCTCTTTCCAAAGCCAACCAGCCGCAGAAGGCTCTCGAAATCCTACGCAAGGTTGCCGACCTCGATCAGCAGAATGTAGATATACGCCTGCGCCTCGCCGAAGGCTACATGCGCGAGAATCTGCGCGCGGACGCCGCTCGCGCATACGCCGCTGCGGGCGCGCAACTGCTCGCGCGAAAGCAATACGAACGCGCCCTCGATGCTTTAACCAAAGCGCTCAATGTCGATCCGCTCGACAAAGAATCTTTGAGCCATCTGGTTGACGCGCACATTGCACTCGGCACTGCGGACGACGCCGCCGAAGTGCTCGAAGCAGCCGTCGCGCATCAGCCTAATGATGTCGGGCTACTGTCGATGCTGGCAAGAACTTACATCGAAGCGGAAGACGCCCCGGCTGCCGAAAGAATTTCCGCCATACTTGTTGCGCAGGATTCGTCTGCCTATCGGCGTTTCGCCGATGTCGCGCGCTTGTATCTTCGTCAGGGCGATGTGTCCGCTGCGTCACGCCTCGTTTCAAGCATCGGCGAACAAATGCTGGACGGGCGCGAAGAAAACGAATTGATAGAGCTTTTGAATGAACTGCTGGCGCGCGATCCTGAACAATTGGACGCGTTGCGTTTGATGGTGCGCGTTCACACTTGGCAACACGACGATGAAAAATTGCGTCAAGCGCTCGAGCATTTGGCGGAAGCAGCGGAATCCGCCGGACACGCCGAAGACGAACGCTTTGCGCTTTCTCAACTCGTGCGGCTGTCGCCCGAACAAGCGCACTACAAGGAGCGCCTCCAAGCATTGGGCGTCACCGTGCCGGACAGCAACGCCTATGATTCATCTGCTAACGATCCGGCTCATGCTTCAACCGGCGGCGAAGTTCCAACCTTCGAGAGTTTTATGCTTGGGAGCAACGAACCGTCTGTTACGAATGCTTCCGAGCTTATTGGGGCAAGCGATTCGGCTTCGGAATTTGAGTGGAACACAATTGCTTCGCCCGCCGCGACGCCGACTTCCGCGCTGGCCGATCCGTCAACCTCCTTCGCAGATTTGAATGACGGCTGGGCAAGCCCGGACGAGTCTTCCGCGCAGGCTTCAACCGAACCGCCATCTTCAGCGAGCGGCTTTCAGGAATTCGATTTTAATTCCGTCGTCGCCGAACCGCCCGGAGCGCGCGAGCCTGCCGGAGCGCAAGGCTCTGCGCCAGACACTGCTTCGCCTGCGGCAACTGATTCGCGGCGCGAAGCTATGCTGCGGCAGGAACTCGAAAGCGTCGATTTTTATCTCGCGCAGGGCTACACGGACATCGCGCGCGATACTCTTGAAATGCTCGAAAAGCAATTCGGCGCGCACGCAGAAATTGATTCCCGCCGCGCTCAATTGCCAATAACCGCGCCGCCGGTTTCGCCCGTCGTCCACGAAGATTCTGCGCCGACTCAAACAGTCGGGTTCTCCGATTTCTCGCTTTATGATCCGTCGAAGGAAGCAGCCGAAACATCCGCACCGACGCCGACAGCGCCCGTCGATGACATAGATGCGGCTTTTATGAGCCTCGAAGGTTCAACGCCGAACACTGTTTCATCGTCGCCCGCTGCGGCAGAAGTTTTCGCGCAATCAAACGTCGCGCCGCCGCCAGCGACAACAGCACCACAAAAAACTATTGATCCGGGTCTTGCCGCCATCTTCGACGAATTTCGCATGGCGAGCGAGGAAGACGATCCGGCGGTTTCAAATGGTGACTACGAAACGCACTACAATCTCGGCATCGCCTACAAAGAAATGGATTTGGTGGATGACGCTGTCGAAGAGTTTCAGACTGCCGCCGGTCTCGTCGCACCGCGCGACGGCACGCCGCGTTATCTGCAATGCTGCAATTTGCTCGGCCATTGTTTTCTGCAAAAGGGAATGTCGAGCCTCGCCGTGATGTGGTTCAAAAAAGGTCTCGATGCGCCCGGCCACACCGAAGACGAATATCAAGCGCTCAAATTTGAACTCGGCACAGCCTTTGAACAAATGGGCGATTTAGATAAAGCCATCGACACATTTACGGAAGTCTACGGCGTCAATGTTTCCTATCGCGGCGTCGCAGACAAACTGCGCGACTTGCAAGCGCAAAGAGCTATGAAGTAGAAGTCAGATGTTAGATACTAGATGTTAGTCAACACCGATACGGAAAACTAACATCTAACATCTAGCATCTAGTATCCGGCATCTGCTATTTATGTCGTCCAAGTTAACGGTCATCTTTTATATAGTGCTGTGCCTAGAGGTTGGCATCGCATTGACGGTGCTGCCATGGCTGCCTTCGTTTGGATTCGGCGATTGGTGGGGTGATAACTATTTTCTGCTCTACGCAGGGCAAAGAATGGGCTTGCGTGGTTTGCAGCACGCCGTTTCATCGGGTTGGGTGCGCGGCGCTGTGACAGGACTCGGTTTGCTTAACCTAGCGACGGCCTTCTGGGAAATAACGCACTTTCGGCAAACCGCGCACGCTCTACAAGGCGATACGCAGGCGAAACCCATGCAAGCGCCGCGCGCTTCATTCGCTTCGGTTGATAACAATGCCGCGCAAACTCCCGTCACCGATCCTTTATCTGATTACAAGCGGCGCGACGACGGGCGCGACCACACCTCACTCTAAAGATTTCGCGCAACTCCTCGCGCTCGTTCGCGCCGCTACCGCCGCGCAGGTAGATTTTATCCAGCTCCGCGAGAAAAACTTGCGCACGCGCGTGCTCTATGAATTAACCGCGCGCGCCGCCGCGATTACACAGCGCACCGCGACGCGTTTGCTGGTCAACGACCGCGCGGACATCGCTCTCACTGCCGGAGCCTGTGGAGTTCATCTCACGACGCGCTCGCTCGAAGCATCAATCGTGCGAAGACATTTCGGGCAGGATTTCTTGATCGGCGTTTCCACTCATTCGCTTCACGAAGCACAGGCCGCGCGCGCCGCTTCAGCAGACTTTATAACCTTTGGCCCTGTTTTCGACACTCCATCAAAACAAATCTACGGCGCACCCGTCGGCCTCGACGCTTTAAGCACAGCCGCGCGCGCTCTCTCTCCCTTTCCAATCATCGCGCTCGGCGGCATCACACTTCAAAACGCTTCCGAAGCGCTCGACACGGGCGCAAGCGGAATCGCCGCGATACGTTTATTCAACGATCCACAGTCGCTCGACGCAGCGATACAGGCGCTTCGCCGTGAACGGCAATGACCATGAGCAAATTTCTAACAAAAGCGGAAAGCAATAATGTCCATGCCCGATGAAAAAACTCCGCCTGTCGCGCTCACCATCGCAGGGCTTGATCCTTCGGGCGGCGCGGGCGTGATCGCAGACGTGAAGACCTTCACGGCCTTCGGGTGTTTTGCGACGGCTGCTATCACGTCGCTCACATTTCAAAACACTTCGGGCGTGTACGGCGCGGTGCATCAAACGGCAGACACCGTGCGCTCGCAAGTCTTGCCCGTGATTGAAGATTCTCAGGTGTCAGGCGCGAAAACAGGAATGTTGCCGACAGTGGAAATGATCGCAGAAGTCGCGCGCCTGTTTCGCGAAACGAACTTGCCCGCGCCCGTCGTCGATCCGGTCATTCGCTCGACTTCCGGTTACGATTTGATCGACGACGAAGCGCTTCATGCTCTTGTCAACGAACTCATTCCGCTCGCGCGCCTCGTCACGCCGAACATTCCCGAAGCCGAACGCATCACCGGATTGCATATCACGAACGAAAAAGAAATGCTTGAGGCCGCGCGTATGATGCGCGAGATGGGAGCGCGCGCGGTGCTCGTCAAAGGCGGGCATCTAACAGGCGAAGCAATCGATGTGCTCGACGATGAAGGACGTGTGACGATTTTTCGCGGCGAGAGAATTGAAACCAGAAACACGCACGGCACAGGCTGCACGCTGGCCGCCGCCATCGCTGCATGTCTGGCGCACGGAATGGATTTAGAGAACGCGGTGGATGCTGCCAAACGCTTTGTCGCAGATGCTATACGCTCTGCTCCGCAACTCGGACATGGCTACGGCCCCGTTAATCATAACGTTCAGGTCATTTTTAATGCGCGCCGCGAAGATCAAACGCAAGGGTAAGATATAGCTGCACGATAAATCAGAGTGGATGGCATCCTGTCTTGGGACTCTTCCGTCTCGCTGCATAGCGAAAGGCACTTGACCATCTTTCGTGCCTTAAAATAATTCTCGCAATGCTACCAAATTGCGCGACGATGACGGTGTATAGCAGCGCACGTCGCGGCAACGGTTGCTGCGCTTTAGAGTGCCGCTACACGTCGCGCTAAATCTTTGGCGATGTCCGTTGCCGCAATGTGCGTCTCGTACTTGATTGGCGCGCCAATTGTCACGTGTATCTGTCCGGGGCGCGAGAAGTAACGTCGGCTTTGCGTCGCTTCTTGAAGCCCGTCAATTCTCATCGGCACGACCGCGACGTTCAGCTTTGTCGCCAGCATTCCAATTCCTGCTCTAAAAGCAGCGAGGCGTCCGTCCTCAGCGCGACGGCCTTCAGGAAAGACGAGAATGCTGTAGCCTCTATCCATCGTTTCTCCTGCGAAAGCGAAGCTACGCCGGAAGCTGCTCTTCTTCGGTAACGCAAAGGGATTGAAGAAAGCAATAACCAAAGCATATTGCGCGCGGTAGCGTACAGCAGTTATCCAACTCGTTCTCTTCGGCGGGTAACGCAAGTCGCGCAAAACTTCGCCGAACATTGCAATCGCCAATTGTTTTCTGAATCGCCATGGCAACGCGCGTATCACGAGCGCAGGGTCAGACATGGACACATGATTGGCGACAAACAAGACAGGAGCGCGAACACCACGTAGATGCTCGCGTCCCTTAACGCTTACGCGCGTCATCAACTGCGTGATCGGCAGCATGATTGAATTGACGAGCACAGCACGAACCCACGTCATCGGAAAGCTTTGCGCCCGCTCCGGGTAAGGATATGGAAGTGGCACGCCGCTGCTCGACGGTGCGCCTCCCGGTTGGATCATCAGCCGCAACTCTCCGAGCGTCGTTGTCGGCGTAAAAGCTGCATCCTCAATTTTAAGACGATAATGAGACTCGATGGCGCTCAAGAGTTCCGCTCGCGCCAGCGAATCCAGATTCAAGTCATCAGCAAGATTGACCGTGTCTGCCGGTTGTGCTGACTGCGCGCCGGTGATGCGTGCGATAAGCTGAACAAGAGTGTCGGGGCGTTCTGATTCTACTTGTGCGAGTTGTTCAGACAATTGTTTGACGGACTGCTCGGCGACGAACTGTTTACGAATCTTTTGCGTTGGAGTGCGCGGAAAATCTTCATCAGGCCACACGCACCAGTGGCGAATCCGTTGGTACTTTTCCAATCGCTCGTTGACACGCTTAATAACAGCCGCCGCAGCCTGTTCGCCGCCGCCATTACGTAGAATCAGCACAGCCAGAGGTTCCGGCCCGTGTGAATTGGTGAAGCCGACGACAGCGCTTGTGCGCACTTCCGGTTGAAGATTCAACGCTGCCTCAAGGTCTTCGGGAAAGATGTTAGCTCCGTCCGGAGTCACGATGATCTCTTTCTTGCGACCCTTGAAATAGAGCCTGCCCGATTCGTCCATCGCGCCGAGATCGCCTGTGTGAAACCATCCTTCCGGATCAATTGCAAGGGCTTTGACTTTGTGATCCCAGTAGCCGGGCGAGACGCTCGCGCCGCGCACTAAAATCTCGCCTTCCGCGCTTAGTTTGATTTCTTGTTTGTGTAAAGGCTCGCCGATGGAGCCGCTGCCTTTCTTCAAAGGGTGATTAATCGTAATGAGCGAAGCTGTCTCGGTCATCCCATAGCCTTGCAGGACGGCAAAGCCGAGTTGATGCCAGAAGTATTCCGTTGCGGCGGAAAGCGTTGCGCCGCCGGTCACAAAAGCCCAGAACTTCCACCCGAAGCGATGGTGCAGCTCACGAAACTCCCACCACTGCCGCACTGCTTTCCACTTCTCTGCCTGCCGTAACTTCTCCTGAAACTCTTGCAGTTGCCCGCGCGCAGCATAATCGCTTTCGATCTTTTCGCGTAAACGATCAAGCAGTCTTGGCGTCGCGGCGATAACAGAAATGCGTTGCCGTTTCGCCGCGCGAATTACTTCCGATAAGTTTGCAGCGTCTTGCAGCAACGCTTCGCCGCCGAGCAGTTGCGGCACAAAGATGCCCATGATTTGACCGAAGATGTGGCTGAACGTCAGCAAGTTCATTACGCGCAGAGGATGCACGAGCTGCTCCCATTTGCGATACTTTTCTATGCCGCGCTCAAGCGGTTCCAGATTGGCAAGCAGATTGCCATGGGTCAAACAAATACCTTTCGGTTCGGAGGTCGTGCCGGACGTGTAAACAATTTGCACAATGTCTTGAGCACTGATGTCTGCTGCGGCTTGGTAAGGCTGCGAAGAATGAGGCGCGATGATTGTGTCTAACTGCTCAAGCACGAGCGTCGGAATTCTCTCATCAATTTCAAAGAGCGGCTGACCAACACCACAGAGCAAAAGTTTTGCGTCAACTTGTTTTTGAATTCGTTTGACGAAATTCGTCGTAATCGAAGCGTCAAGCGGCACGACGATACTGCCGCGCAGACAGCAACCGAAGAAGGCAGCTACCCATTCCGGACAGTTTGCGCCCCACACGAGCACCCGGTCACCTTTACCGATACCGCGAGTTTCCAACTCTCTGGCGAATTGATGAGCCGCCTCTGCAAGCCGCCTATACGACCAGCGATACATCCGCAGCCCTCGTTTATAAATCATCGCTGTCGTAGTTCCGCGCGCTATGAAGTCTGCGAGATAGCTGTTTATCGTCTGTCGTTTCATCAGTTAATTGTGGGATGAATTGCGCATCGGTAAAACGAATTGGTGCGTCTAATCCAAATGAAGGATTCTTGAGTTCAAATACAATCTTTCGTCGGTGCCCGAACAAAATATAAGTAGTTCGTGTGAGCAGCGCCAGTTGCGATTTTCTTAAGAGCAGAGAATCAAAAGTTCCAAGCAATCGTCATCTCATAGCGCCGCCTGCTCCTGCTGCATTGAGGAGGAGCAAGGGAAATAAATTTTCGGCGCTCGGGTTGCGAGCTATTTTCATTTCAGCGAAGCGCGTAGATGAAAGATGCGCGAAAAATTCTTCTTATTCGACGGTAACTTTCTCCATCACGACATCCGTCGTCGGCTTGTCGCTGCGATCCTTCGGTGTATTGGCGATAGCGTCAACGACTTCCTGCCCTTCTGTGACGCGCCCGAAAATCGTGTAGCTCGGCGGCAAAGGGTAATCAACGTGCATGATAAAAAATTGCGAACCATTTGTATTTGGCCCGGCGTTCGCCATCGCGACAGTGCCCGCTTTGTAGCCGCCTTTATAGACCTCCGATGATTTGTTTATCTCATCGTTGAATTTCCCGCCCGCCGCCGCTTCGCCGCCTCTGCCCGTTCCCGTCGGATCGCCGCCCTGAATCATAAAACCTTTGATGACGCGGTGAAAAATAACTCCGTCGTAATAGCCGCGCCCGGCGAGCTGTATAAAATTATCCGTTGTCTTCGGCGCGTCTTCTTCCAGAAGCTCGAAGCGGATTGTGCCTTTGTTGGTTTGAATAACTGCTGTGCGATTTGCCATGTTTCGTGTGTCTCCTTTGAATGATGATTGATTGATGAAAAGTTCGTATTGCGATTCGCTACTCTTACAAGCCCGTTGAGGCCGTTGCTTCCGCGCGCCGCGAATCACGCAAAATAAATTGTTCGATGACGAGTGCAACGCCGTCTTCGTCGTTGCTCGCCGTGATATGCGCCTCTTCGACAAGTATGCGCAAACTTTCTTCGGCATTGCCCATCACAACGCTTGTGCCAGCGTAACGCAGCATCTCGAGATCATTGTAATTATCGCCGACGGCCATCACCGCTTCGCGCGGCACTTTGTATTCGGCGGCGACGGCGGCCAGCCCCGCGCCCTTCGATGCTTCCGGGTGCAGCACATCGAGCAGCGCAAAATTCTGCTGCGGATACATCGTACACAAAATTTGTACGGCATCGCCAACCTCGCGGCGCAAGGTTTCGATCAAGGATTCCACGCTCGTGCATGTGCCGGAAAAACCTATGTGAATGGGCGCGTGATCGAGATACGCTTCAAGCGAAGGCACATGCAATACGGTTTCTTCCGCCGTTTCTCCGACGATGCGGCGCGACCATGCGATGTACCTTGCGAGCGATTGATTGCCTTCGCTGATGTGATCGTAAACCAAAAGGCCGTTGCCCTGCGGATCGTCGCTAATCATCGCGTCCGCCGCTTCACGACGCGCGACGCCCAACACTTTGTGCGCGGCAGGAAGCGGCAAAAGTTTCGCGGCGACTGTTTCTAGGGTGCGGGCGTGTTTGGTGAGCGCGCCGTTGTGCGAGATGATGGGCACGTCAAGACCCAATTCGAGCGCAAGCGGGCGCGCATCGCGAAAGCGGCGGCCTGTGACGAGCGCAACGCGCACGCCGCGCGCCCGCGCCGCTTGAATCGCATCACGATTTCGCAGGGAGATTTCGCCGCGTGAATCGAGCAGCGTTCCGTCCAGATCGAGCGCCAAAAGTCTGACAGGCATAAGTCAGAAGGTAAAAGGAAACAGCGAAAAAGTAAAAGGCGGAAACGAAGTTTGCGCCCATGCTTCTCGCAACATCGCGCTCCGGCGCTTTCTTGTGACACTTTGATCGGCGCAAGATGATTGCTCCAACTGACGGAAAACTTGCCTGCAAAAACATTCCTGCGCGGGAACGGAAAGCAGCCGCGCAAAACAAAAGAAGCGAAGGTGAAATGAAACTTTGCCGGGTTTTCCGGGGTAGTTTTTGTGAATTAATCCGGTCATCGACAATGTTTAGGTGGCCTACAAACACTTTTGGAAAGGACTTTACAGAACATGAATGTCACTCATCTCGAATGCGCGGCGTGCGGCTTAAAACACGAGGCACGACGCTTGCACAACCTCTGCACAGAATGCGGCAAGCCACTTCTCGTGCGTTACGATCTGGACAACGCCGCGCGCACTTTGACAAAGGAATCCCTGCGCACGCGCCGCGCGGATTTGTGGCGCTACCGCGAAGTGCTGCCCGTCGAACGAGATGAAAACGTCGTTTCGCTTGGCGAAGGCTGGACGCCGCTGCTGCACGCTGAAAGGCTCGGTGCGCAACTCGGTATGAAAAAGTTATTCATCAAAGACGAATCGCAGAACCCTACGCAAAGCTTCAAGGCGCGCGGCATGACGACGGCGATTTCGATGGCGAAGGAATTAAGCGTGCAAAAACTCGCCGTGCCGTCAGCGGGCAACGCGGCGGGCGCTCTCGCAGCTTATGCGGCGCGCGCCGGACTCGAAGCTTATATCTTTATGCCGAAAGACACGCCGCGCGCCAACATTATCGAATGCGAGCAGACGGGCGCGCACGTTACCTTGATGGACGGCTTGATTACAGACTGCGGCGCGGAAGTCGGGCGACGCAAGGAAGCAGAAAACTGGTTCGATGTTTCGACTTTGAAGGAGCCGTACCGCGTCGAAGGCAAAAAGACTCTCGGCTACGAACTCGCGGAGCAACTGGATTGGACTTTGCCGGACGCAATCGTTTATCCGACGGGCGGCGGCACAGGGTTGATCGGTATGTGGAAGGCATTTGATGAAATGGAACAACTCGGCTGGATCGACGGGAAACGCCCGCGCATGATCTCTGTGCAATCGTCGGGCTGCGCGCCCATCGTGCGGGCTTTTGAAGAAGGAAAACGCTTTGCCGATGAATTCCCGAACGCCGCGACGACAGCCTCGGGCTTGCGCGTGCCGAAGGCCATCGGAGACTTTTTGATTCTCGACGCGATACGCGCGTCGAACGGCACAGCCGTCAGTGTGACGGATGAAGAATTGATTGCCGCGACGCGCGAGATAGGCGCGGCGGAAGGCTTGTTTGTCGCGCCGGAGGGCGCTGCGTGTTTGCCCGCGTTGCGAAAGTTAATCGCCAGAAATTTTATCGACGCAGGCGATCAAGTCGTTCTCTTCAACACCGGCGCGGGCGTGAAATATCTTGAAAGTTATACGGAAGAAATAAAGAGCAGTTAATGTTTCGAACAAAGGAACAAAAGCAAATGAACGTACACAAAAAGTCGCTTGTCGTTTTAATCGTGATTGCTTTGCTGTGTCCGACGGCGGTGCTTGCCAAGGCAGTTCAGGGGATTGGAGCAAAGTACAACGCTTGAAAAGGGCTTCAAAGATCATCGTGCAAACAAAGCACGGCCTTGAGTATACGGGCGAGTTAAGAAGCGTTACCGCTGACTCGCTTTTCCTGACAACCTTCGCGGGCGTCGGCGGGCAATTAATCGAAGTTCGCCGCGGCGACATTCAGGAAATCCGCACAAAAAGATTTTCGAGCATTGCCGCAAATGCGCTCGGCTTGGCTATCGGCATCAGCGCGGGCGCAGCCGTCGGCGGCATCATAGATGCGCGAAGCCGGAGCCGCGAAGACCCGCATCTAACAACTCTTCTGTTTTGTTTTCTAGGCTCGCTCGGCGGCTTACCCATCGGGCGCGGGCTATCCAAAACGACGAAAACGATTTACGTCGCGCCGTAAAGGATGCGTTATGCGGCGTGCTCCTTATGAGTCTACCGAAATGTAATCAAATCAAGGTAATCAGCTTTGCAGTTGCGGCACTGCCAATCAAGGAAGTTGCATGAGATCGAAATAAAGTTATGAAGCCGATAGTTCTTCTATTGTGGTTGATGAGTTTCGCGCCATTCGTACCTCACGCGCATGGATATAAGCATAAATCGGAAGCCGAAATTGCGCAGATGACGCCTGCTCAATGGATGGATGAGTATGCAGAAGAACAGGCACACCATAAATACGACTTCTTGGATGAGCAAGGGAGGCTGATCGAGAAATACATTTGGCGTGACGGGCTGAAGGCGTTGCCGCGCATGATCGAAATCATGGATGAGTATGACCCGACGCAAGCTTCGGGTAAGCGCGGACACAAGGGCGAACGCTTCGACGCCATGTGGATGATGCTAAGTGATCTCGATAACCACGTCGTCCGAATGCGAGGATCAGAAGAAGGTAGGCGTGCGATAGATGCGCTTGAGCGTGCCACCCAGCGAATGTGTGCCGCAGGCTTTGGGCAGAAGGATCAAGATGAATGGGCGCAGCACGGACGTTTTGAATCTGCGGTGGCACGTCTTGAAAGAGCCACAGGGATTAATTACATTGATGATGCAATCAGGGATACGTTACGACTCGAATATAAAATCCTGCTGTCCAAAGAAGAGTTACTCGCGTTCAGTAACTTTATGGTTGCACATTCTCCAGAGTATCCCGGTTGGAGCGAAACTGGCCGTGTCCAAGACTCTACGCGAATGAATGGAGTCGGAAAGCCAATCAGGGTTCGCATCATGAAAAAACCGGAACGCTTCTATGAAGCCTACTTGGAGTTCAAAAAGACAAAGCGTTAGCGGGCTGCCTTTTTCGCGCGCTTCAAACAGCCAAGCCTTCGATATATCCAGAAAAACCGAAGGCAAGAGCAAATAGCTGAATCTAAGTTGCGTCATCTTCTCGTCAAACAAAAATCATGTTTGCGAATGAACAGATAGAGGTGCCTTGTGAAATCGCTTGATTGTCGTCGAACAATCGTCTTTACCATTGTCCTTAGCGCGCTGGCTTTCCACATACGCGCGAACGGGCAGGGAATTATCGCAACGTCACAACCGAAAATCGAGGCGTCGCGTTTTGAAGAATTGCGCAAGCAGGGTTTTGACGCGCTTTATAATTTGGATTACGAAGAAGCGCGGCGAAATTTCAAAGAATTAGCGCGACAGTTTCCAGACCACCCGGCGGGGACGCAATTTCTCGCCGCGAGTTTGTGGGTGCAGACTTTGAACGATTCGCGCCGCCTGCAATCTTCGCTTTACAACACGGAGAGCTTTTACGCGAAGAACGAAGACAAAGCAGACCCGCGCACAGTCGAACAGTTTCGCACATGGACGCGCGAAGCAAAGCGGCTCGCGGAAGCGCGTCTGAAACAGAATCCGCGCGATACGGAAGCGCTTTATTTTCTCGGCGCGACGGAAAGCCTAAAGGCGGCGTTTGCCGGAGCCGTCGAGCGTCGTTTCATCGCTGCTTTGCGCGACGGTTCGAGCGGCGTCGATCATCACCGCGACGTGCTGAAGCTCGATCCGAACTTTCACGATGCGGAAGTTTCGATAGGGCTTTACGATTACGTGCTCGGCGGATTGCCTTTGCCTGTGAAACTCCTTGCCAGCGTGGGCGGCGCGCGCGGCTCGAAAAAGCGCGGCATTGAAACTTTGGAGCGTGTCGCGCGCGAAGGAGTTTTTGCGCAGGACGATGCGAAAACGATCTTGATCGCAGTGCTCAAAATCGAAGGCCGCTACGCCGAAGCGCTTTCCTTCGCGCGTGAACTCGAAGCGAAATATCCACGCAATTTTTTGTTCAAGTTGGAAGTCGCAGACGCGCTCGTTTCGCAGGCAAAACTAGAGCGGCAAACGAACCCGACATCAGCCAGCGAGCGAGAGCGCGAAGCTTTTGCAATCTTCGACGCACTGCTTTCGTCGCAAAACAAATCCGCGCGCAACGCTTCTTCGCCTGCTGCCGCGCGCTTCCTCGATCAAGTGCATTCCGCATATGGCGAGGCGTTGCTTGCATCAGGACAGTCGGCGCGCGCGGCAAAGGAATTTCAAGCGGCGGCAAACGTGAAGGATACAGAACAGGGTCTGGCGACGTTTGCTCGTTTACGCGCCGCGCAGTCGCTCGATGTAGCAGGGCAGAGAGAGCCAGCGCTCTCCGAATACCGCGCGGTGCTGTTGCGCCCGAATGTGTACGATTCGCAGGAAGAAGCGAAACGCGGTTTACGCGAGGCGTACAAAATCGAGAAGCAACAAAAGTAAGATGAGGGAGGATATACAGAAACGACGGCGGCAGCGGACGCGCCCGCGACGTTTGTTGCTCGGTCTGGACGGCGTGCCGTTCGACGTGATTGAAGCAGCGAAAGCGCGTGGCATGTTCGATCAATTCGGAAAACCCGCGCGGCTTCTTTCGCCGTTCCCGACGATGACCAACATTGCGCTCTCGACGATGTTCAGGGCGACGCCGCCGCCCGGCTACGAGAGTCTTTATTTCGACAACGAGGCGGGAGAACTGCGCGGCGGCATCAGTAAATACATCGGACGCCGCACGCCCGACAAAATACCTTCGTCGTACATGGACGAGCTTGATTATCAAGAGCCTTTGCCGTTCGAGTTTCTCGTTTATATCGCGCCGGAAAAAGTATGCCTCGCGGATTTCGAGCGCTTCAAAGAACGCTTTCGTCAAGCGCCGCCCGACCGTGATTACTTCGCCTTTCTCAAAGCGACGGACGGATTGTTGCACATACGCGGCGCAGAAAACTTGCTCCTCATGCTGCGCCATCTGGATAAAATTCTACGCGAGTTACATGGTTTTTGCGGCGAGGAAACGGAAATTATTCTCTTCTCCGATCACGGCATGAACTTGCAAGAAAATCGCCGCGCGCCTTTGCAAACACACTTACGCCGCGCGGGATTTCAGTTGACGAATAAATTAGCCCGAACAGGTGAGCGAAGGGTGGCAGACGGCGACGGGCAGATAAAAAACGGCGTCGCAATTCCGGCCTTCGGGCTGTGCGGCTATGCGGCGCTTTACTGCGCGGATGAAGACGGGACGCGCAACGTCGCCGATGCGCTCGTCGGTCTCGAAGGCGTGGACTTTTGCCTTCACCGCGACGGCGATGCGGCGGTGATGGTGAAAGGCACACGCGGCACAGCGCGCATTCATCTGGCGAAGAACGAACACAGCATTGGCGCAGACGCAGACGGCTCTCGACGTTGCGCGCGCTATCGCTATGAACAACTCGCGGGCGATCCGCTATCTCTCGCGCCAATCGAAGAAAAGCTTTGCGAGGCAGGCTCGATTGATAAGAACGGCTATGCCTGCGCGGACGCGTGGAGCAGAGAAACAGCGGAACACATTTACCCCGACGCGCTCGCCAATCTCTTCGGCGCAGTGCAGACGGCGCGCGTGCTTCATACGGCAGACGTGCTCGTTAGCTTTGAAGACGGTTATTATTTCGGCGCATACATCTTCAGCCGCTTCGCGCCTCGCCTGCTCGCCACGCACAGCAATGCGCTTCGCGCCAGCGCTTCGGCCTTTCTGATGAGCACACATAGACAATTTCCAAAGAGCGTGCGCGCTGCGGATGCTTACACGGTGTTTCGCGGAGAGCCTTGATTCCGTCCTCGCGCTTGACTGTAAGGCGGCGTGGCGCGTACAAAGTTTGTATGACGAACACTGACCACGCAACCCAAACTCCCGCCGCTGAAACTTCACATTCCTTTGTCGTCGAAATCGAAAACCTCGTTCGTCACTTCGGTGACTTCACAGCCGTTGACCACATCAATCTGCGAATTCGCGGCGGGCAGTTCTTCGGTTTTCTAGGCCCAAATGGGGCAGGGAAATCCACTACGATCAAAATGCTGACGGGCTTGCTGAAGCCTACAAGCGGCAGGATTCGCGTTCTCGGGTTTGATCCGCAGACACTCGAACTCAAGCGGCGTATCGGCGTCGTGCCGGAGGATTTGAATTTGTTCGAGCGTTTGACGGGCGCGGAGATGCTCGAATTCACGGGGCGCATGTACGGCATGGAGCGCGCTTCGATTACGGAACGCGCGCGCGAACTGCTGTCCTTAATGGAACTCGACAATGAATCGAAAAAATTGATCGTCGAATACTCGCACGGCATGAAGAAAAAACTGTCGCTCGCCTGCGCATTGATTCATAGCCCGGAGATTCTTTTCCTCGATGAGCCGTTTGAGGGCGTCGATGCGCTCGCGTCGCGCACGCTCAAGGATTTGCTGTCGCGTTTGACGGCGCGCGGCCTGACCGTCTTTCTCACATCGCATGTGCTCGAAATCATCGAACGTCTCTGCACCGACATCGCCATCATCGCCGAAGGCCGCCTCGTCGCGCACGGCTCGCTCGAAGAATTGCGTCGCGGCATCAGCGCCGAAGCAGGCGGCGAGACCGAAGCCGCAACAACCCAATCAGGCGCGCCGATGTCACTCGAAGATTATTTTATACGTGTTGTCGGCGGCGGGCGGCACACAAGCGATGACGTGCTCGGATGGCTGGCTTAACGATGATTTTCATTTCCCCATAAACTAATCTCACTAGGTGTTCAGTCCCACAGAGCGATGGTGTTACCTGTCCATCGTTTGATGGTTTGCGACGGCTCGTCTGCCCGCCTACCGCGCATGTAAAAGCATCTGCTATATAACTAACTGACCGATACCTCACTAAAGAGTGACATGATGTTGAAGTCGATCCTTAAAAAATTCTTTGCCTCCGGCTGAACAGTTTCCGCGCCGCTTGACAATGCATGTCAGCGGGTATACGGTGTGCTCACACTGTCGGTACAACTTGACGAATCTCTTCCCTTCCAATTCTGTCAATCCAATAATCGTGTAGCCGTTTGATTGCTCAAAGGGTAAACCCAGTGCAGTCCCCTCGTGCTGTTACAAATTTTCCGTCAAGAAGCGACGCCACGGCTCTTGCAGTCGATATACGTTCGTGCGCGCGGTGGACGCAAGCGTTGCGTGATTCGGACGTCGATCAACTGTGGGCTGAATTGCATCGCCTTGTTCGCCGTCATCCGCTGGTGCGCGCTTCACGCCGCGCCGATCTTCTCATAGAAGAAAAAGCGCGCAACTCTTACACAGACCTGACGCAGGAACTCTTCGTCAGGCTGCTCGGCAAAAAGCGTTTTCAGCACTACCTCTTGACACAAATGACGGATGCCGAGATCGAAAGCGAAATTTCACAGATAGAGTTGTCGAATCTTTTAACCGCCGAGTTGCGCAAACGTTATCCTGAATCCTATCGCCTCGCCCGGCGCATTTCGAGACTAATACAGACGAGCACAAACTTTCGCTGCTTCGATTCTATTGGTAAAACTGTCGCGCGGCATCAGCGCTTGGTAAATAAAGTCTATGGTTTAAGCGAATGGCCGGATGATAAGGTTCGTTGCAGTGTCTATGACGCCGAGCAACGCGTGCTCGTAGTGCCGATATGTCAGAGAGATAGACGGCTGGCGGGGCGCACGGGCGATGTTCAAATAATTATTACCAACGATAAGCTGGAAAGACTGATTATATCTGTACTCGATGCGGTGGATGCGCCCGTTAATGTGCGCACATTGCGTAGCCTCGTGATGTCGCGGCTATCGGTGATAAATACTTATCTGGTGCCGTTGGATATTACGGACGAGGACAAACAGATTTTATCTTACGAGCCAGCGGATGAGGGCGAGAATCCGGAACAGCAACTACTTCGGCGCGAAGCCGAGCGCAAGGCCAGTCCATATGTGAATGAGTTTTTAATCAATTTGAAGCTGGCGGTGCGCGGTAAGAATAAGCAGTACAAGCGAATAATGCGTGTTTTGTGGCACTGTTACTTGAGTCCGCAGCGCTGCACTCAGTTGGAAGTAGCAGCAACACTGGGCGTTTCGGACTCGCTCGTTTCTGATTACCGCAGCCGCATCGAACAATCGTTGCGCGCCCTCTCCTTTTTAACAATCGAAGAAGCGCGACGGTTCGAGACAACTTTGAATGTGTATGTGCGCGCGCTTGTGACGGCCACTAATGAAGAGCATGGAGCGGGCTATTTTGCCGGAGGAGATTGAGAAGTTATGTGTGATATGAAGAGTGCCTTATTACCCGGCATGACCCGACATGTCGCTGTGATGTTAATTCTGGTCTCAGGAACGCTGGCGAACGTCCACTCCGAAGGCGGTCAAGACGTAAGCCTTGAAAAGTCTGAAGTGAAGAGCGGACAAAAGATCGACGCGCGGGAAGATAAAATCTTTGATCATGGCCGCTGGCGCTTGAGAAGCGATGTCATCAAGGATCGGGCTAAAGCATATTATGAGCAGGGTGAGAATTATGGCGTTTCAGGCCGGTATGAAGAAGCGATAGCGGCTCTCAAGGACGCGATTAAACTCAAGCCCGACTATGCGGATGCGTATTTTGGCTTAGGCCACGCCTATTCCGATTTAGGCCGCTGGAAGGAAGCACTCGAAGCATATACGCAGGTGATTCGCCTCAAGCCGAAGGATACCGAAGCGCGTAAGAATCTGGATATAGCAGGCGCTAAATTGAATCTGAATAAGTCGGCAATCGCTCAACAGGCGCAAAGCAATGCTCCGTCGCCGGTTAATAACCACGCGGCAGGCGAAGAAAAAGTAAGTAGGGTCGTGAAGGCGTCGGCTTCTTCACCTTCAATCGCTTCGGTTGCATTACCAACAAAAAACGATGCGACTCCGGTGCCAATCGCCAGTGTATCGAAAGGCAATACGGAAAACAGAATGAGCGCGGCTAGCGGAGCCGTTATCGTAAGAGACCTGACGGGCTTTTACCGCGTGGGTGCCGGGGACGTGTTGGATATACGTCTGCTCAACGACTCGACGGCAAAACAATCAACGCTCTACACGGTAATGGAGAGCGGGTTGATCGAGTACCCGCTGGCCGGAGAACCTTTCTCTGTCGCGGGGTTGACATCGGAGGAAATTGCCAGTCGCCTCGCGGCCAACTCAAAATTGCGTGCCGTCTACGATCAACCGCGAATCGCCGTCAGCGTGCGTGAATACGACAGCCACTCGATCATCGTTAGCGGTCTCGTGGATGAGCCGGGAACAAAAGTGTTGCGCCGCGAGGCCATACCGCTCTATGTCGTGATCGCCGATGCCCAGCCGCGCCCGGATGCCCGGCGCGCGCTCGTCACGTCGCGCTTCACAGGCCAGAACACCACGGTTGACTTGGCCGATCATGCAGCGATGAATATGCTCGTTCATCCGGGCGACGTTATTAAAGTTGAGGGGCAACCGAAAGGGCAGTTGCAGCCGCATCAATTTTTGTACCTCGGCGGGCTTGTCAATGCGCCCGGCGAAAAGGAGTTTCATCCGGGCATGACTTTGACGCAGGCCATACTGTCGGCAGGAGATGTGCGCTCAATCGGCATGAGCGTCAAAACATTAAAGCAGGCGATGTTATCCGATGGGCTTGTCGGAGCGCATCAATCATGGTACGCCGCGACAGTCGCGCGCCAAGAGGCAAACGGGCTTTTGACCACGACTAAATACAAACTGGAAGAGATTGTATCGGGCAAAGCACCAGACCCGCTTTTGCAGCCGGGAGACCGCATCAAAGTTGTTCGCTAACGCGGATGATTAACGCGTTAGCTCATTAACTGCAATCGCAAAATCAATGTCGCTTTTATCCGTTCGATATTAATTACCCAACATGATGGAGCAGCTTACAATGGACACGCAAGCATGGATGGAGGCAGCCGGTAGCGGCAACACGGCTACGGTTGAAATCCTGTTGGCGCAGGGCACCGATGTGGACGCGCCTACGGCGAGCGGGGAAACGGCCTTGATGCGCGCGGCTTCAAAAGGGCGCATGGATACTGTACAGAGCTTGTTGGAGAAAGGCGCAAACGTCAATGCTAATAGGCAAGATGGAATGACGGCCTTGACGCTGGCGGTGTTCTTCGGGCATGTCGATGTCGTAAATGTCTTACTGAACAAAGGCGCTGATCCGCGAACGAGAGATTGTCACGGTGCATCAGCCATGGATTGGGCATCTTCGAGAGGCTATCCAAACATAGTGCGGTTACTGAAGGATGCGGAATTCTTCAAGGCGACAGCACCCGAAATAACAGGCCATACCGCGCCACACATCATTACATCGAATGAAGCGCCTCCGGCACTAAACCCGAACGAGCGATCGCCGGATGATTTGCATCGAGAATCGGAATCAGCTCTCGCTACTACAGCAACAACTGCTCTGGCCGCAACATCGATTACCGGGATGGATGAGTTCATCACGATACCGAATAGTGTTGTCGAGAGCGATGATAATCCGGCCATTGAGGAGATTGGCGCAATCGAAAATGAGCAGCCAAGCGTGCAGGAACATAGCTTCTTCGACTACAGGAGGTATCGTGAAAGAAACCCCGGAAAGAAACTTTTGCGCTTGGCACTCATAACGCCCGCCGTGCTTCTTGTTTCCGGCCTGTCAATTTATTCAGTGAGGCAGGAGATGCGGCAAGACGCTGTTCAGTTCCGGCCTCCGGCAACGGATTACTACTACTATAATCAGCCTGATACGCTTACCCTGCAAGACCCGCAACCGGGTAACTCGAATACTAAACCGCAACCGCAAATCGTATCCAACCCTCCTGTCGCTGTTTTGAACTCGAATGCGTTGAGCGCAACAGGCTTGGTAATGCCGGTTAATAAGAAACGCCGCGCTCCTGATGGAGCATCTGAAAGCGTGTCCATGCAGCCTAGCAGCGAGCCTGTCATAATCAGTCTCGCGCAGCCGGACAGCGTCAAGACAGAATCGCGCGAAGAACCTGTAAAAAAACCTTTACCTTCCAACAGAAGCATCACTGCACAACAAAGCGCGAAGGCGCTTCCGGTCACAGCCTCACGGGAGACAGCCGTGGATCACCAGACATCTCCACCACCCGTTATGTTGTCAACCACTTCACCAAAGAAAAAAGTGATTCAATGGCCTTAAGTGAGCTTTGGGAATTAATCTAAACGGCATCTCTGAAGCTGAAGAGTTGCACACCTTGCCGGAATCGAGCGTTGATGCGATTGCTCTTGATTACAAAGAATCGAAGCGCGTGGACGAGTTCGGCAACGAGTTTCGATATAGGGCGAAAGTTGATGACGTGAAACACTCGCGCGCATGTCGGACGATGGGCGTGGGATGTGTTCTTGCAAGCCGCTCACTAATGCGCCGTCGCCGCCGATTGAACAGCGCAAGACAGGCAGACGAAACGCCCGCGAATCATTGGCGACTCGCGGGCGTTTTGTTGTCAATCAGCTTTGTTGCTTATGACACTTCTACGACACTTCGATGAGCAGTTCGCGGGCGTTGAAGGTGAAGTTGGGGCGCTTGCGGCCTTTCATGTATTTGGCGGCGGTTTGCGAAAGCGCTGTGATGAGGATCGGAAGCGCGATGGTCGCGTCGCAGTTGACGTAGGCGGTTTGCGCGCCGCGTGCGAGTTTGCCGTAGGTTAAGGATTCATCGCCGGATGCGTTTGTCGAGCCGGAGCGCCCGCCCGGATGCGGCGCGTCTGTCGAAATTTGAATCGCATATTTGTGGCCGCGCGATTGTGTCTTGACGATGTTGGTCGAGAGTTCCGTTTGCTGTATGAAGCTTTTGGTTGTGCCGCCGCCGAGATTTATCACGCCCGATACGCGCGCGCGCGCGGCAATCTGCGTCATGTCCAAAACGTCTTGCACTACGTCGAACTGAAAATTGTTTTTCTTCTCGAAGCGCGCGGCGGCGATCCCGACGCTGATCGCGCTGTCGGCGATGGCAGGGCAAAAGACAGGCACGCGCGATTTGTATGCGGCGGTCAGCACGCCATCGTCCGTCGCAATTTCCGATAATTCACGTCCGAGAAGATGCAGAAATTCCCGCGTCGAATAAGGGCGCGTTTGATCGAGTTGGTTGGTGAAGCCGCCGACCCATTCATCGGCCTCGCGGTATTCTTCTTCGCTCGCGAGCAAGTCCCACATGCGGCTGATCTGCGCCGATTCGAGTTCGGCGTCGGTCATGTTCGGATGCGATTGATAGTGATGGCGGCCAAGCGTTTCGTGCAGATCATGAAAGAGCATTGCGCCGGACACGACGAGCACATCCACAAAGCGATTCTTGATGACGTAGGCGAGTAGGCGGCGCATCCCTGCGGGAATAAGCGCGCCGGAAACCGCGACCATAATCGTCGTGTTGTCGCCGAGCATGTCGAGCCAGATGCGGTGCGCTTCGGCAAGCTGGCGTCCGCCGAAGCCTGTGCCTTCCATTTTTTCGAGCAGTCCGGCCACAGAGCGGTCGCGGTCAACCTGAACGGGGCGCGTCGGCACAGTCAGATATTTTGTCGGTCTGGGTTTTCGCTGAGTCACCATGATGGTTGTATGTGATCCTTATAATTTGTTAATCGTGAATTACGAGTAATGTGTAAATCGTGAATTGTAAATCGCGCCGGGAAGCAAAACGTTCTTTGTTCATGCTTGACGATTCACGTGGTTGTTAGTCTCTGCTGCGTCTGTTGCCGCCGGTGCGGTTTTCGGTGCCGTTGACCGCCAGATAGGTGTAAGCGTCAAAGCGGGATTCATAGAATTGGACGCTCTCCGTGCCCTGCGCTTCTGTTAATTCGCCGCGCTTGACGCGCCCTGCAATCAAGCGGCGAAAGCTGTCATGCAGTTGCCCGCGCTCGTAACGCGCTGACTCCGCAGCCTCGCCGATGGTGGTGCCCTGCACGACTTTTTTTATCAGATAACCGTCTTCGTCAATGTGTATATGGGCTTCGTTTGGCACGCCGAACAAATTGTGATTGTTGCCCATTACTTCCTGATACGCGCCGACGAGCATAAAGGCCAGATAATACGGTTCGCCTTTGACGAGCGGATGAAGCTCGAGCACTTGTTTGACATCGTGCAGGTCAACGAACTTGTCCACCACTCCGTCGGAATCGCAGGTCACATCACACAGCGTCGCATACTCGCTCGGCTGTTTGTTCAACTTGTGAATCGGAACAATGGGAAACAATTGCTCCAGCGCCCAGTGATCCGGCACGGAACGAAACACGGAAAAGTTCGTCAGATATTTGGCGCACAAAAGCTTGCGCAGATCATCGAATTCTTCGGCAACGTATTTAGCCTGCTGCGCATACTTGTCCGCGCGCTCGCACACATCCCAGAAAAGCACTTCGCCTTTGGCGCGGTCTTCCAGAGAGATAATGCCGAGATTAAAGAGCGTGAATAATTCATCGCGGTGTTCGAGCGCGTCGTGGTAATACTCCCGATAATTTTTGACGCTGATCGTTTCGCGCAGATCGGCTAATTCGACGACAACCTGCGGATCGCCTTTGTTGATGTCAATCGTCTGGATGTCTTCGACGACGGTTTCGATTTCGTCAAGCACGTTGGTGACGATGATCGCGTGATAGGCGGCCAGATAACGCCCCGATTCCTGAATGATCGTCGGATGCGGCACATTTTCGTCGTCGCAGACTTGCTTGATCGTGTAGATGACATCGTTGGCAAATTCCTGCGCCGTATAGTTGGCGGATGAATCGAAGGCCGTCTTCGAGCCGTCGTAATCGACAGCCATGCCGCCGCCAACATCCAGCAAATCAATCGGCACTTTCATCTGCTTGACTTTGGCGTAGACGCGCGCGGCTTCCTTCATCGCGTTCTTGATGCGCTTGATGTCCGTAAGTTGCGAGCCGATGTGGAAGTGCAGCAGGCGCAGCATGTCTATGCGGTCTGCTTCATGCAGACGGCGTATGACTTCGAGAATCTCTGTGGTTGTCAAGCCGAACTTCGCCGCTTCACCGCCAGATTTTTCCCAGCGCCCGCTGCCTTTCGAGTAAAGCTTGACGCGCACGCCGAGCATCGGCATTTCGCTTTCGTGCGTTTCGGCAACGCGCAAAACGTGGTCAAGCTCACTCAGTTTTTCGATGACGATGACGACGCGTTTGCCTGCGGTTGCGCCTGCGAAGGCAAGCTCGATAAACTCGCGGTCTTTGAAGCCGTTTAAGACAAGCAAACTGTCTGCTGCTTGTTCGAGAGCGAGCGCGGCGTAGAGTTCCGCTTTCGATCCTGCTTCGAGACCGAAATCATAGCGCGAGCCTTCACGCAAATATTCTTCGACGACGGCGCGTTGCTGGTTGACCTTCATCGGATACACGCACATGTGTGCGCCCTGATATTCATATTCGCGTATGGAATTGCGGAAGGCGCGTTGCAGCTTGCGCACTTGCGAAGCGATGAGCTGTGGAAAGCGCAACAACACGGGCGCGGAAATGCCGCGACGGTAAAGGTCGTCGATAATTTCCTTGAGGTCGGCGGCGCGCCCGTCGCCTTCCGTGGGATGCACGATCAGATTGCCTTTGCGATTGACGTCAAAATAACCGGCTCCCCAGTTTTCAATGCCATAAGTTTCAACCGTTTGTTCAGTCGCCGTGGTCAATTCGCTTTCGTCTCCTGCCGCAACCCTCTTGTATTTCCCAAGCATGCGTTCGATGCTGATTGCGGCGTCGCCATCGCAATTGCAATCGCGTGCTTTGTGCCTCTGAAATCTTCAGCGGGAATGCCTTGGTTGGAATAATTCAAAGGCGCAATGTAACAGAAAACGCGAAGCCGGTCAAAAACTATTTTTTTCGCCGCATAATCTCTTAAATTAACCTATTGTAAAGGTTTAAGTGGCAAAGCATGGTTTACTGTGTGGCAGTGCCGGATTAATCTTGCGGCAAAAACCTTGACATCGCCGCGTGCGGAAATATAATGCCTAGCTTTTGACGCGCCGCCGTGTGGTACAATTTCGTTCGGCGCGACACGAAAGTTGCTATTATTTTCGCCACCATCGCCGCCGTTTATCACCGCCGGACGCCGCCACCAAAAAGCGTCGCCGGGCACCTCCAACACTCCATTTATAATTTTCAGGAGACGCCATGAACGCTAAAACTGCTTTGAAGTATGCCGAAGACAACGGCGCAAAATTTCTTTCCCTGCGCTTCACGGATTTGCCCGGAGCGTGGCATCACCTTTCCTTTCCGATCAGCCAACTCTCCGAAGACTCTTTTGAAAACGGCTTCGGCTTCGACGCGTCGAGTTTGCGCGGTTGGGCGGCGATCAATGAATCCGATATGCTCCTTGTGCCAGACCCTGTGCGCTTCTGGATGGACCCGTTCACGGAAGAACCGACGCTCTGCCTTATTGCCAACGCCGTCGATCCGATCACCAAAGAGGGCTATCCGCTCGACCCGCGCTCTGTCGCCGCGCGCGCCGAAGCCTATCTCAAATTCACAGGCCTCGCCGACACGGTTTACTTTGGCCCCGAAGCGGAGTTCTTCGTTTTCGACGACGTGAAATTTCACAACGATCCGAACAGCGCAGGCTTTTCCGTTAACGCAGACGAAGCGCACTGGAACAGCGGGCGTGGCGCAGACGAATTCAACGGCACGAATCAGGGCTATCGCATTCGCAACAAGGAAGGCTACGTGCCCGTGACGCCGACGGATTCGATGAACGATCTGCGCGCGGAAATGTCTTTGAAGATGATTGATGTCGGCATCGAAGTTGAATGTCATCACCACGAAGTTGCGCCGATGCAATGCGAAATAGATTTTCGTTTCTCAACTCTGCTTGGCGCTGCCGATAATCTTCAACTCTTCAAACACGTCGTGCGCAATACCGCATACACCTACGGCAAGTCGGCGACCTTTATGCCGAAACCGATCTACGGCGACAACGGCTCAGGGATGCACTGTCATCAATCGCTCTGGAAATCCGAAAAGCCTTTGTTCGCGGGCGACGGCTACGCGGGGCTTTCCGAGATGGCGCGCTTCTACATCGGCGGGCTTCTCAAACACGCGGGCGCAATCGTCGCTTTCGCCGCGCCGACGACGAATAGTTACAAACGTCTTGTGCCCGGCTTTGAAGCGCCCGTCAATCTCGCTTACTCGGCACGCAATCGTTCGGCGGCGGTGCGTATCCCTATGTTCTCCACCAACCCGAAACAAAAGCGCGTCGAATTTCGCCCGCCCGATCCCTCTTGCAATCCGTACCTTGCTTTTTCCGCGATGCTGCTCGCCGGACTCGACGGCATACAGAATCGCATCGATCCGGGCGAACCGCTCGACAAAGATATTTACGATCTTTCGCCCGAAGCCTTAAAGGACGTGCCGAGTTTACCCGGCTCGCTCGACGATGCCTTGAAAGCGCTCGAAGCCGACCACGACTTCCTCCTCAAAGGCGATGTCTTCACCACGCACATCATCGAACGCTGGATTACTTACAAACGCGAAAAAGAGATTCAGCCACTGCGTATGCGCCCGCATCCGCTAGAGTTCGGCATGTACTTCGATGTATGAAAAGAAGTATTCAGGAGTCAGGAGACAGAAGTCAGAATGAAGAAGGCGGCAGGTTAGTTCACTGTCCAACGTTCGCCTTCGTGCCTCCTGTATTTATTCTGTCTCCTGACTCCTGTTTTATGTTGATTCAACTGCACACGCTTGAGGGTCGCCATGTACGGCTTGAGCCGCTGACGGCGGCTCATCATTCCGCGCTGTGTGAGGTTGGGCTGGACGATGAATTATGGCGCTGGACGACGGCTCTGATTCGCACGCCGGATGAGATGCGCGCGTACATCGAAACGGCGCTCGAAGAACAGTCGAAGGGCTTGTCACTGCCGTTTGTGATAATTGATAAATCTTCCGAGCGTGCGGCGGGCAGCACACGTTTCGCCAGCATCGAGAGAATCCACCGGCGACTCGAAATCGGCTGGACGTGGTTGGGGCAGAATTATCAGCGCACCTTGATTAACACCGAAGCAAAATATCTGCTACTCCGCCATGCCTTCGAGCGATTGAACGCAATTCGTGTGGAACTTAAAACCGATTCGCTCAATGAGCGTTCACGCCGTGCCATACTGCGAATCGGCGCGAAGGAAGAAGGCACGTTTCGCAATCACATGATCGTCCAGAATGGTCGGCTTCGTCACACTGTTTATTACAGCATCATCGCTTCCGAATGGAAAAACGTTAAAGCCTGTCTCGAAGAGAAATTGTCCCGCGCTTACTGAAGAACCGCAAACGTTTAAATCAATCGCGCCCATTCCCGCCAATGCCTGACATACACGAACAAGTCGAAGCGCTCGCGCGTGATTTACCGGACGCCGAAAGCGCGCGGCTTTTCTTCACGCGTCTCGAAGCAGATCACCCGCCGGATGCCGCGCGCCTCTTGCGCAACGCAGCGCTTTTAGCGGACGCGCTCGCGCTCGCCGCGTGGAGTCCACTGCTTGCCACTACGCTCGCGCAGCACCCTGAATATCTTCAATGGCTGGCACGCGAGAAAACACATGCGCTCGTCAAAACACGCGAAGAATTCGGCGAATCCCTCGCGCGTTTTGCCGCCACCAATTCCCGACTCGATCCGCAAATTCTTCTCGCGCGCTTTCGTCGCCGCGAACTCTTGCGCATCTATTTACGTGACATACGCCGCACCGCGACGCTCGTCGAAGTCATCGAAGAATTATCGAACCTCGCCGACGCCGTGCTTGAATACGCTTTAAGCCTCGCGCGGCAGGAATTGGATAATCGCTATGGCGCGCCGCTTCGCACAGATGAACGCGGGCGCACAACCGTCGCGCATTGCTGCATCGTCGCGCTCGGCAAATTAGGCTCGCTCGAACTCAACTACGCTTCCGATATTGACCTGCTTTTTCTTTATTCCGACGAAGGCGCGACGGCAGGCACAGGCACGCATGGCTTGATGACTAGCCGCGAATATTTTATCAAACTCGCCGAACAGGTGACGCGCATTGTCGGGCAGCCCACAGGCGAGGGCGCCGCTTATCGTGTTGACTTACGTTTGCGTCCGCACGGACGCGACGGCGCGCTCGCCTCTTCGCTTGACGAAGCCGTGCGTTACTACCGGAACACGGCGCAGGCTTGGGAACTGCAAGCATTGATTCGCGCGCGCGCCGCTGCTGGTACTGCTGCGCTCTACGCGCGCTTTGCCGGGCAATTAATCGAGCGCGTTTACCGCACCGATGAAACCGTTGCGCGCGCGCTCGGCAATGTTCGTCTCGCCAAGCAAAAGATTGATCGTCATCACGCGCAGGACACGGGCGGCTTCAACGTCAAACTCGGGCGCGGCGGCATACGCGAAATCGAATTCATCGCGCAGGCTTTGCAACTGGCTTTCGGCGGAGGGGACGCATGGCTGCGCGCGCCGCACACGCTTATCAGCCTCGAGCGCCTTGCCGAGCACGGCCTGATCGCGCCCCGTGAACGCGCGCAGCTTTTCGATGCGTATAATTTCCTGCGCATCCTCGAACATCGCCTGCAAATGGAGCACGGCCTGCAAACTCATTCTGTGCCCGATGACCCGGCGCGACGAACGCTCATTGCGCGTCGCATGAATTTCGCGGGCGAGAATGCGCTCGCTGCCTTTAACCGAATTCTTGAACAACATACGAAAAACGTGCGCGCCGCTTATGACCGCGTCTTCAAAGATCATGAAGAGCCGCCGCCTAGCAACACGCCGGTAAACGAATCGCGCACCGCCGCCGCTCAAGTAAACGAAGAGCCTGCTGTTGAGACGCTTTCGATTCAGCCGTCAGTAGAAAACACCCATGCCGTAGCGCCAAATGAAATTGACGCAGAAGCGTCGGCACTCTCCTTCGCGGCGAATATTTTTGCGCCGCTACTAATGCGAAACGAGCAGGGAAGCAATCGCATTAACAATGCAGCCGTTTCAGTCACGAGCACCGTGCAGTTATTGCATCGCGCCGTCAACGAATCACTCAACCCGCGTCGCGCATTAACGGCGACGGCGCGCGTTGCCGCCTCACTCGAAAAATCGAATTTTCAAGCGGAAGCCTCGAAGGAAAAGCTTGCCTCGATTGTCCGCTTGTGCGGCGCGTCCGAATATTTCGCAGAACTGCTGGCAGGTAATCCGCAACTCGCTTTTTCACCGTCCGCGCGAGAATCCACACACGTTGAAACGAACGCGCGCGAAACTCTTTTCGCAGTGATCCGAAATGAACAGGGCTTCGGCGCAGAGTTGGCCGCGCTTCGTCGCGTATGGGGAGGATTGCTCATCGAAACGGGCGCGCTCGACGCATCGGAAATTATTTCGATGCGCGAATCAAACCATCGTCAAACGGAACTCGCCGCCGCGAGCCTAGATGCCGGATGCCTTATCGCCGCGCGCGAACTGGAGCGGCGCTACGGCGCGCTCGACGCACCCGTGCGGCTTGCCGTGCTCGGCTTGGGGCGACTCGGCGGCGGCGGCATTGATTACGGCTCAGACCTCGACGTAGTGCTTGTTTACGACGACGAAGCGCCCGCGCCGCTCGCGCTGCTTTCCCACCACGAAGCTTATGCGCGTTTCAGCGAATTGCTCATCGTCGCTCTTTCCAGCTTAACCCGCGAAGGAGTGCTTTACCGTGTCGATCTGCGTCTGCGCCCGGACGGGCGAAACGGAGCGACATGCACGGCCTCAATCGCTTTCACAAGCTATCTAAGCGAACGTGCGCAGCCCTGGGAGTGGCTCGCCTATGTCAAACTGCGCGCGGCAGCAGGCGACACAGAATTCGGCGCGCGCATTGAAGCGGAAGCGCGCCGCATCATTCACGAAACGGCGCGCAACTCGGATGTTGAATTGTTGCGCGCGGAGACGCGGCGCGTGCGCGAACGGCTCCGGCAGGAAAAGCAAGAAAAGCAAACGCTGCGCGATGTGGATATTAAATTCGGTGCGGGCGGAATGCTTGATGTTTATTTTGCGACGCGCTATCTGCAACTGCGCGACAACGTTCCGGACGCGGGCGCGAACCGCTCGACAATCGCAATGCTCGAACGTCTGCGCGATGCCGGTTCTTTAAGTGAAGAAAATTATCAAGCGATGAGCGCAGCCTACGAGCATCTGCGCGCGCTCGATCACGCACTGCGTTTAATTGCCGGGCGCTCGACGCTTTTGCCCGCCGAAGATCATCCGAACCTGCGCGATGCCGCGAAGCGCCTGAATCATTCTTCCGCCCACGCGCTGCTTGAAACCACCACGCAATACATGACAAACATTCGCGCAGCATACGAACGCATTATGGCGGAGGAAAATAAAACGTAGAGGCAAGAAAAGTATTTGTCGTGCGTTTGTTTCAACGCATCCTGCCGCGCGCCCTGCACCTTTCCCGCGTGCTATGCGTCGCGCGGCTCACGCTGAAACGATTCATGCCAGCAATGTGTACACCAACTGTGCGCGCGTATTCGCTCCTGTAAATCAAACTCTGCGGAAGCTGGCAGCCTACGCACAACCAACTGTTCTTCAACACTCAATTCGCTCCATACGCGCAAGCGCCCGACACCGCAACGCGGGCAAACATTTGTCCATTGAACATTCATTTTGCAGCACCCGTCAGTCTATACATTCTGAATCCAACTCTAACATTCATGCGAAGCGAAATGCGACAATCAACTTGCGAAATCGTCTCCGGCAAACAAACGGCGAGCGCGCCCGCTGTTTGAGAATCTATGCCAAAGCGCGGTAACATCATGCGTCTTAAAAATTATCTGAAAATCAAAGGCCCGCTTTGCACATGATTCGTTTCGCCCGCACGCTTTTCGCCGCGCTGTTTCTTTCCATCATTTTCACCAACGGGATTCACGCACAGACCGACGATGCGCGTTTCGACTTCTACGCGCGCGGCGCTTACCGTGAAAACGTGCCGCGCCCGCAAAGCACCACGCATTTCGATGTCGGCGAGTTTCATACCAACTATGCGACGATGGAGCGCGTCATCGAAAAGATCGCGCAGGCCGCGCCCGACCGCATACGCATGACGGACATCGGCGAAACAAACGAGCATCGCACCATGCACCTTGTCGTCGCCAGCGCGCCGGAAAATATGGGGCGGCTCGATGCGATCAAGTCAGACATCGCGCGCCTTTCCGATCCGCGCTCCCTCGCGCCCGATGAAGCGCGTCGAATCACTGCTAATCTGCCCGTCATCGTCTGGCTCAACTACACGATTCACGGCAACGAATCCGCGTCGTTTGAAACGATGATGCAAGTCGTTTATCAACTCGCCGCGTCGAACGAACCCGCAACTCTGGACATACTGAAAAACTGCGTCGTGCTCATCAACGTCTGCGCCAACCCGGACGGGCACGAGCGTTTCGTTACATGGTACAACTCCGTCGGCACGGGCAATCCCGAACCGACTGCCGCAGAGCACCGCGAACCTTGGTCGATCTACGGGCGCGTCAATCACTATCGTTTCGATTTGAACCGCGACAACATCGCTTCCACGCAGGTTGAGACGCGCAATGTACAGCGCGCATATTTAGAGTGGCATCCGCAAGTCTTCGTCGATCATCACGGGCAGCCCGCGCAATTCTTTTTTCCGCCCGCAGCCTTGCCGATTAATCCGAACTTGCCGCAGGAATCAACCGCCAAGTGGCTTGCGACATTCGGGCGCGCTAATGCGGCGCAGTTCGACGCGCGCAATTGGGATTTCTTCGTGCGTGATGTCTTCGATCTTTTTTATCCGGGCTACTGGGATTCATGGCCGAGCTTGAATGGCGCGACCGGCATGACTTATGAAACAGACAGCGGCGGCTTCAAAGGCATTAATTGGAAACGCGACGACGATACGATTGTCACGCTGCGTTCCGGCATTGCGAAACACTTTATTGCTTCGATGACGACGCTCGACACCGCCGCGCGCAATCGTCAAGCGCGTCTCAATGATTACTACGACTTCAAGCGCACGGGCATCGAAGAAGGACGCAGCCAACGCCTGCGCCGCTTTGCGATTTTGCCCGGCAGCGATCCCGCACGCGCGGCTGATTTAATTGATGTGCTGTTGCGCGCAGGCATCGAAGTCTCTGTTGCGCAAAGTGGGTTTCGTGAAGCGTTGGCGCACGACTACATGAATCCGAATTCATCTGCCGCACAGCGGGATTTTCCCGCCGGAACTTACATCGTTGATTTAGCGCAACCGCAAAAACGTCTCGCGCGCGCTCTTCTCGAACCGAACACGGCGCAGGACACAGCCTTCGTGCGCGAACAACTCGCCCGCTTTGAGCGCAATGAACGGCGCGGCAAAAGCGCGTCGAAAGAAGACTACGGCTTTTATGACGTTACCGCGTGGTCGCTCCCGCTTGCCTTCGGCGTCGATGCCTACTGGATCGAAGAAAGAGGAGATAAACGCAACGCAGCGAACGTCACCGCTTTGCGTGAAAGCGCGGGCGTTAATGCGACGGGCGGCGTAAGCGGCGCGCGCGCCCAAATCGCTTACATTATTCCTTACGAGCGCAATAACGCCGCCGCGCTCGCGTACAGACTTGAACGTGAAGGCTTCAAGTTGGCAGTCGCAACGCGCACCTTGAGCGCGGGCGGGCGCGATTGGCCGCGCGGCACAATCGTCGCGCGCGTCTCGCGTAATCCGGCGACGATTCACGACGCGATGGCGCGGCTTGCGAAGGAAACAAGCGTCGAAGTGTTTGCCGTCAATTCCGGTTTTTCGGAGACGGGCGAAACCGGCATCGGCAGCGAAAACGTCGCCAGCCTCAAACGCCCGCGCATCATTCTTGTCGCAGATGATCCGGTTGAGCAAACGAGCTACGGCGCGACTTGGAATCTGTTTGATAAGAGCGGCGTTGATTTTACGGCGATGACGATTGCTACGCTCAAAAGCGCAGAGCTTGATCGCTACAACGTCATCATTATTCCAGACGGTTCGCCGGGTCGCTTCTTCACCCAGTTCGGCAAAGGCGGCGTAGATGCCTTGCGCGGCTGGTGCGAACGCGGCGGCACGCTTGTGCTCATCAAAGGCGCGGCGGTCTTCGGCGCGCTCAAGGATGTCAACCTGACTTCGGCGCGGCTCGTCGGCAGCGACGATGACGAGAGCCGTGACAAAAAGCCTGCAACCGAAAACACTGCTACGCTGCAAGGCACTTTGCAATCCACTGCTCCTGCGCCGACGCCCGCTCCGCTTGAGCCTGTTTCCGCCGCCGCAAACCTCAACGACAAAAAACGCAATGCGCGCGGCTCGCGTCAAGCAGCAGGCACGCAGACCGCCACAGAGCAGCGCCGCGAAGAATCCGATCAAACCGAAAAACTCGAAGGCGCGCCGCCGCAACTTCCGCCCATCGCTTCGCCCTCGGCGCGTCCCGGACAAGTCCCCGAAGCCGTGCCCGGCGCAATCATGCGCGCCATCGTTGATCGCACGACGTATCTAACCTACGGCTACGAAAACAGGGAACTGCCCGTGCTCGTCTCGTCCGCCTATTTCTTTCGTCCATCGAAGGAAGGCACGAACGCCGTCGTCTTTAGTCCAGACGCAAGAGAATCCTCGCGCATCTCCGGCTTCGTCTGGCCTAATAATACGGAGCGACTCTTGCGCGGAACGTCTTATGTGATTGACGAACCGACGGGGCGCGGCCACGTCGTGCTCTTCGCCGAAGACCCGAACTTTCGCGGCATCTGGCGCACCGCGACAAAGCTTTTCTTTAACTCATTCTTATTTGCGCCGTCGTTCTAAAAAGCAGGAGACAGAAGTCAGAGGAACAGGAGCCAGGAGTCAGGAGTCAGAATGAAGCGGCGTTGACGGTTACGCTTTCCGATTGCGGCTCAACACTTGTCCATTTATCTTTATTCTGGCTTCTGACTCCTGACTTCTGAATACTTGCATTATCTGACTTCTGTCTCCTGACTCCTGACTACTCTCTTCGAGGTTTCCATGTTTCGCATTAAGGCCGATTACAAAGAGCAGATTGAGGTCAAGACGAGCATCGAGCGTGCGCGCGAATTCTTCGGCGAGTTTCGCAACTTCGCAGAGTTGATGCCGGGCATCGAGAGCATTACGACGGATGCGAGCGGCGTGCAGCGTTGGACGATTCGCGCAGACGTTCCTGTTCTCGGTGCGATGCGCGCTGCCTTCAGTGTTCAGCAAACAGATGACCGCCCGGAAAAGATCGAGTGGTCGCCTGCCGCGACGGAGAAAAGCAATTTCATGCGTTATGCGGCGGCCTTCGAGCAACGCGGCGCGCGCACGCTTGTACGCATCGCGCAACACGTAGAGATGCGCCGCCAGCACGCTAAAGAATTGCATATGCTTGCCGGTCTCATCGGCGAAAATCGCATCAGCGCCGAAATGGAAAAGCGCGTCACAGAAATGATTCGCACATTCCTGCAACGCGCCCGCGTGAAACTAGAGAGTTGATCTTATCAAGACAGTTTATGCTCTAAACTCTTCAAGCGAAAGCCTGCTTGTTCCTGAATATAAAGAATACAGGCACGCGTAAGACATAAGCGCAGATATTTCTTTATCAGCAAATCAACTTAGAGCATAAACTCACTTGATTAGAACTTATCCGCGCGCATCTTCAATATAAAGGTGCTTGACTAAAGCTTACTTACGCCGCTTAAAACCTAAACATGGCTACTTAGAACCTAAGTACGGCTACTTATAAGCTAACTTTGCTGATTACGGCTTGGCGAGAGATGCTTCCTAAGAAAACTTCGATTGTAAGCTTATGCTCTGCGCTATTTGGCCTTCCCGTAGCTAATTATGTTAGCGAACATGCGGTATGCGCCGGGAACGCCCGCGCGTAGTTGCCTGTACCAGACCATGCTTGTGTAAATGTAATGCCCGCGCCCGTAATCCGCCGCCAGCAATCCGCCGCGCAAAGGTTGCTCTCCGGGATCATTCGAGGCGAAAAGCGCCGTGTAGTGCGCGTCCCACTCTTTCGGATAATAAAGCCCGCGTTCCTGAATCCAATCTTTGAAATCATCCTGCGTAATCTTGTTCGGATAATTAAGCAGCGCGTTGTTCGGTTCAAGAAATGTGATGGGCGCGGTTTCGTCCGTCACGCGCTCATTGCCGAGCGTGATCGGATACGGCGCAAGCTGCGTGCGATTTTTTTGCGCGTCAGGATTCCACTCGTTCGTTTTGTGATAGAACACGACGAGATTGCCGCCCCCACGCGCGTAATCGAGCAACCTTTTATTTAATGCGATTAATTCGGGATGCGCTTGATATCCACGATTGTCAATGATGATCGTGTCATAGCGTGAAAGATCATTCGCGCGCACGTTATCAATCGTCAACTCCTTTGCCTCAACTCCCAACGCCGCCAACGCATTTCCCAAAGTCTCATCGGAACTGCGCACGTAACCAACGCGCAGATTCGGCGCAACATGCGCGTCACTGTAAATTACTTCAATGGTTTTCTGCGCCATCAACTCTCCGGCATTGAAGGAACGATGAACTGTGAAAGTTACTGTATCGGATACAGGCTTCAAACTTTTCCCCGTCGGAACATAGGCAGCGCTTGTGAGATAGCCAAATGGATGCACCACTTTGCGCACCTCGTTGGCCTTTAACTTCAATCCGTCGGAAAAGATGGTCATATTATATGTCGAACTTTTAGCTTCCACAGTTGCAATTGAAGGCGTAAGCAAATGATTGACAAGTTGGAAATCTAAGGAAGGCGGATGCGTTAGAGTTAAGGGCGTTAAAATAAAAGGCGACGGTGCGATGTTTGTTATTTCAACAGCGGGCGCAACGTCAACGCGCGTCGTTGCGATAAGCGGAAAGCTGACGCCGTTGATGTCTATCGTTGCGGTTGCGGTGAATGGTTCGCCGAATACTCGCCCGTCGTAAAGATGCGCGGCGTGCGGCACGCTAAGATTAGTGTCGGCGGGAATGTTGTAACGCGGCGCAAGATTGAAAGCCGTGTTAGGCAACAGAGCGTAAGGCGTTGATATTTGCACCAATCCTGCGCTAATGCTTTTTTTGCCGCGTCCCGGTGCAAAGTCGGGTAAGCCTGCGCTCTGCACGCGCGCATTCATGTTGCCTTTGTTGGCGATGGTGAGCGAGAACGTCGCCGTTGAATTTGGTATCACAACCTTATCGCGCGGCGTGAGCGTTGCGGTGATGCCGCTTGCCGCCGCCAGCGCGCGATTAAGGCGTTCTTTCATCAAGCGAAAGCGCGGCGCTTCTTTGTCTGTTTCCGGCACAACGTATTGATTACCGACCTGCACTCCGGCGAGAGCATAAAAGACGCGCTGGCGCTCGTTGATGAAGTCGGTAAGCGGGCGATTGTCGAGTTTCGGCGGCGCGAGCTTTGATGCGACTTTTTCAGGCAGTTGCAAGCCGTCGAGAAATGTTTGCGCGTGTGCCGGAAATGCGGCGGCGTCTTTTGCTGAACGCGTGAGACGATAGCGAATGATGCGCGCGCCTGCGGGAAAACTTCGCGGCCAAGGGCCTTGCGTGGCGTGATGACGAAGTGCTTCCAATGCTTGCTCTGCGTAAGTTGTGCCGCGAACAGGATCGCGTTCGTTTGCATCGTAGGAGATGATTGTATTCGCGCGTGTGGCTTCATCTGCGGGCGTTTTGCTGCCCGCGCCGCCGTCGAAGCCCGTGCGCACGAAGAGTCTTTGCGGTTGCCAAGTGCTGACGCGCGCTTCCTTGTCGCTGCCGCGCAGTTGTTCGGGGAATCGCGCGGGATCGGCGGTGGCATCGAAGGCTTCTAGGATGAGTCGTCCGGTGGCTTGGTGGTGGCCGTGACCGCTGACTGTGTCATGGTTGGTGATGATAACGTCCGGGCGCAATAGTCGTATTTGATAGACCATGCGGCGCAACGCTTCGTCGTGATTCCAGACGCGGAAAGCTTCATCTGCGGATTTTGAAAACCCGAAATCGCGTAGGCCGAGAAAGTGCGGTTCAGAGCCTTGCACTTCTGCTGCTTCCATTGTTTCGCGCGCGCGGATTGCACCGAGTTCTTCGTAGAGTTCGGGGCCGACGGCGTTTTGCCCGCCTTCGCCGTAAGTGGAAAAAAGCGAGACGGTATGCGCGCCGTATTTGCGTCGAAGAATGGTCAAGGTCGCGCCGTCTTCATCGTCCGGGTGCGCGGCAACGCACAGCACCGTCCAAGGGTTTTGTAGGTCGAGCAGCGATTGATAAAGAGCCGCCGCGTTGTCGCTTTCGCTGTTCGCGCGCGCGGTGTTTGTAATCGGCGGCGTTGTATCTCGCGTCTGCTTTCCCTGCCGTGCAAAAGAAACGGCGGGAACTGCTGACGAAAACATCATCGAGCAAAGGATAAGTCCGGCGAGTGAAGTCCGCGCGAAGCGGCACAGAGAGGCGATGGCATGTAAGCTTTTATTCATCATTCAAATTTCACACATAGATCGAACATACGGCTTGGCATACGCACGTCAACGCGTGCGCTCGATACGTCTACGCCGACAACGCGATTGCAGACGAGCAGAAAAATACGGCGACAGCCTTCCAGTTCTTCGCCGCGATTAAAATTGATGCTGAAGGCTTCCATGTGAATTTCGTATCTGCCGCTCATGCGCGCAGGGATACGCAGCACCAATCCTTCGCGCCCCAAATCGAAAGCGGCGCGCGCTCCTTCAGCGAGCGTGAATGTTCCGCCGCTTGCATTGTCGGCGACAAAGTTTATATTGCCGCGCGCCGCTACCCTCTGAAGTTCGGCATCATTCGCGCCCGGTGCAAAGACACGCGCGAAATCGGCAACTGGAAGCTGGAACGTCTCGCGCGCATGTCCGGCGTGCATCCGCGAAATCAGTTCAAGAGCGACAGAGCGCATCTCCGGCCATTTGAAGTTTAGAAATGACATGTCTGAAAATGATTGGTACGCAAGAAAACTATTATGAAAGCCTAACGCCGACGCTGGCAAGCGGATTTAACTGTATCGTAATTGTCAACTTCGTGAGATGTCCAGCTAGCGTTTGTCATTCAGTAATTCGTCGAGCGCTCTAAACGCGCGGCGACGATCATGCTGATGCTGATGACGACGATTAGCACGACGCCGTATGCAGCCGCCGTGCCGAGATTAAAGTTGCGCAGTTCGGCGGCGATGGCGATGGAGACGGGACGATTGCGCGGCACAAAGACGAGCACGGATGCGACGTATTCGCCGAGCGCGATAACGAAGGCGAGCAGCGCTCCGGCCATTGCACCGGGGCCGACGAGCGGCAACCGCACGCGCCAGAATCTTTGCCAGAAACGCGCCCCCGAAACCTTCGCCGCTTCTTCTAGCGATGTGTCCAACTGTTCCACGCTCGCCTGCACAGCGCGCACGACGAGCGGCATAAAACGCAAAAAATAGATCACGGGCAAAATCCAGAACGTGCCGACGAGCACGAATGATCCCGTCAATGGATTCGGTCTGCCGTAAGCCTCCGCAATCGCCACGGCGACGACTGTGCCGGGCAAAGCCCAAGGCACAAGCACCAGCAGCGAAACAGCGCGCCGCACAAAACGATTGCCGCGCGCTGTCACAAACTCTGCCACGCAAAAGCTCCACACGAGCGCCGCGCCCGATGCGATTCCGGCCATCAATACGCTGTTAATAAACACCGCACGCGAAGCCTCGTCCGTGAAAATGCGCGCGTAGTTAGCAATGGTGTAAGCGGGCGGCAGCGTCTCGATTGTCCACGTGCCATCCTCAGCGAAGCTGACGAGCGCGAGCACGGCGACGGGCAGCACCAATAGAATACTGAAAACGATACCCGCGATTATTGCGAAGGAACGCGCCGCGCCATTTGTAATTTGGGCGCGCCGCTTCGTTGCGCCCTTCATCGCTGCCGCTGCGAAACGCCGCGTGCCTTCGTACTTCTGGAAAAACAAAAGCGCGCACAACGAAACGAAAGCGAGAATCACGGTTTCGGTCAACGCCGCCGCCGTGTCGCCGCGTTGCCGCGCGTTGTAAATCTCCAAGGTCAAAACGCGCACGCCGCCGAACAAAAGCGGCGCGCTGAAGGACGCCATCGAAGTCATAAACGTGAGCAGCGCGGCGGCAATCAGCGACGGCGTAAGTTGCGGCAATACGACGCGCCACAGCACCACGCGCGAACTTGCGCCGATACTTCTGGCTGCCTCCTGCAATCCTGCATCAATGCGGCGAAGCCCCGCGCCCGTCAGCACGTAAAAGAACGGATACATCGTATACGTGTGAAAAAGCAGAAGCGCCGTCCACCCACGCAATTTCCAAGGCGCGCTTTGCAACTGAAACAACCGCTGCACAAGACGCGCGAGGATGCCCGATTCGCCGCACAAAAAAATAAATGCAATCGTGCCGACGAGCGGCGGCAGCACTAACGGCAAAGCTGCGAGCGCGCCGAACACGCGCCGCGCCGGAAAATCGTAACGCTCGAAAAGAAAAGCGAGCGGCACGCCGACCAGCGCGCACAACATCACCGTCAGAAGCGATACGCAGATGCTCGTCCACATCGCTTCGATAACGGAGCGTTGCGCGAACGCCGCCGTGTAGTTGCCGAAAGACCACGCGCCGCCTTGTTGCAGTGAACCAGTTAAAACGGAAAAATTCGGGTACACGACGCCGTAAAGAATCACCAGCGCGATGACGAAAAGCAACGTGAGGCGCGCAAGGCTTTCGCTGCGAAATAGATTGAAGCGGAGTAAAGAAGTTGTGCGCGCAGGAGCATCCATCGTATCGCTATTCTCACCGCCAATCGCCTCACTAACGGCAATCTTTATTTCGTAAGCACGGCGATGTGTTGCGGCGGCAATTCGACTGCGCACGCATCGCCCACGCCGAGATCGTTGTTTAATTGCAGCACGAGAGCTTCGAGCAGTAATCCGTCGGCATCGAGTTTGACGCTTGTCGTCGCGCCCGTGAAATTGATTTCGCGAACATGCGCGTCGAGAATATTTGCGTTTGTTTGCATAGTCTTCGCAGGAGGATTTGCGGCAGAGAGACGCACATGCTCCGGGCGAATTGCCAGCGTCACGCTTTCCTGAGGAGAAGCATTGTGAGAAGCATCGCGAGTTACTGTTGATACATGCAGGCTGTGTGCGCCCTGCCGTGTTTGAAACTCTGTAAACTCTCCGTCGCTCTTATTTGATGATGTAGCTTCGATTAAATTGTTGCGTCCAAGAAAACGCGCGACGCGGATTAGTTGCGGGCGTTCGTACAATTCGCGCGGGCTGCCTGTTTGCATGATGCGGCCTTCGCTCATCACGCTGATGCGGTCACACAAAGCGAAGGCTTCTTCCTGATCGTGCGTGACGTAGACGGCAGTCAATCCGAGCCGCGCAACGAGTTCGCGTAGTTCGCCGCGCGTTTCTTCACGCAACGCAATGTCCAGATTCGAGAGCGGCTCATCGAAAAGCAAAAGCGCCGGTTCAATCGCAATGGCGCGGGCGATGGCGATGCGTTGTTGCTGCCCGCCTGATAATTCATCTACGCGCCGTTTCTCGTAGCCGGGCAGACGAACGAGTTGGAGTGCGTTGGCGACACGCTCCGCGATTTCCGTGCGCGGGCGATGGCGCGCGCGAAGCCCGAAAGCGACGTTCTCGAAAACATTGAGGTGCGGAAAAAGCGCGTAGTTTTGAAAGACCATGCCGAAGCCGCGCCGCTCGCTCGGCAGTCGTGTGATGTCTTGTCCATCAAACTCTATTGCGCCCGCGTCCGGCGTCTCAAGACCGGCGATCATGCGCAAGGTCGTCGTCTTGCCGCAGCCGGATGCGCCGAGGAGTCCGAAAAACTCGCCGCGCTCTATGTCGAGCGAAAGATCACTGACGGCGATGGTCGCGCCGTAATTCTTCGCGATGTTTTTCAGAGAAAGAAAAGACATTCTTCGGAAATTAAATCTGTGAGCGTCCGGCCTACTCGAAAGAGAGTTTTATCTGCGCGCCGATTGCGGGATGCTTGAAAAGTTCGTGCGCGCTTCCGCCGCGCAAGAATAGTTCCATCCAGCGCGTTTCTTCGCCCCCCTTGTTTGTCCAGCCGCTGCTGCCCGGCGCAAACGCGAGTTGTCCGTGTTCGATGGCGAAGCTGCCATCGCTTGCCGTCGCTTGCTGTTCGGCATCATTGATTCGCACGCGCACGTGGGAGCCGGAACGCGCATCATTCCAGTTGAATTTGATCGTCGTCTTCAGATTGCCGTAGCCATCAATATACGCGATGCGGTTTTGCGGCACGGCGGGAATGTCGTCCTTGCCCATCTCTTCCGCAAGCGCGTCTGGTTGGCCTAATGCAATCGCGGCGGCGGCCTTCGGAAAAAGATCGCGCGAACGAAACTGCGAGCCTTCCGCCGCGACTGACGCCCAACGCAATTCTTCCGCCGCCTCTCGAACAAACGCGAAGGCTTCTCCGGCGTTGACGCCGACGACGCGCACGCCCGTCGGCAAACGCGCAAACGCCAGACGCTCGCCCGCGTTTTCTTCGCGCGCTTCCTCGTCGTCACGACGCGGCGCGACGTTGTGATAAATGATCGTTCCAGCGGGCGCTTCGTTCAAACCGAGTTGCGCGATACAGAAGCCAGCGGCGAGCGTGGAAAACGCAGGCACGGGCGTCAGCACGGGTTCCGCGTCGGGCAAATAAAGGCGTATGCGCTGAACGACTTCGGCGAAGGCTAGATCGTTCTGCCCGTAATCGGCGATGATGTGAACTAACATAATTCTGTTCCGCCTTGTTCGTTAAAGAAATTGGTTAAAGCGATTCAGTTGCTTGTTTCGCTTCACGATTCAATGCTTATTGCGGTCACGTATTTCCGTGTCCCAGTAATTTAGCCATTCGTTGCCGTGCGCGCGAAGCAGATTCCAATCGAGCGGCAGGCGCGCAAACGGTTCGTTCATCCACGCGGGCAATTGCGAGCGGTCAATGTCCGTGCGAACGGGGATGCGGTAATAATTTTTCGCGGCGTGAGTAAGGCTTTCCTGGGTGGTGACGAATTCGTAAAAGCGGCGTGCTTCCGCTTCGTGCGGCGCGCCGCGCAGAATGCCGATGCCGTCCGTGATGACGGGCGTGCCGCTCGACGGAATCACATATGCGACGGGCAAATGTTTTTGTTCCTGATAAAGCCGCACGTCCGGCAAATCCCACAAACTGATAAGCCCTTCGCGGCGCGCAATCTTTTGCATCAACAATGTTCCGTCCGCCGTGTATTCGTGGACGTTCGCATCGAGACGCCGCAGCCAATCGTAACCGGCGGCGGGCGAATTAGTATCTTTATAAGAGCGCCAGATAATCGCGCCGAAGATTGCGCGCATCGTGTCGGAAGGATTCGGGTTGCGTATTAAAACCTTGTCGCGCCACTTCGCATCCAGCACGTCGTTCCAATCGCGCGGCGCGTCTTCCTGCTTCACGGCGTCGCGGTTATAAACGATGACTTCCGGCGTTTCGTAAGTGCCGTACCACAAATCCTTTTCGCCGCGCGCATCTGCTGGAACTTTATCAGCCCATGTCGGGCGATAGGGCTGGAGCAGATTTTCGTCAGCCGCCGTTTGAAACGTCGTGTGCGCCGCGCCCCACCACAAATCCGCCTGCGTTCGATTGCGTTCGGCTCTCACGCGCTCCAACACTTCGCGCGCGCCCATGTCTAAGAACTGCACATCGACTTCCGTGTGCGCTTGTTTGTAGCGAGCGACGAAATCGCGCAGCATATCCTGACCGTGCGGCGTGTAAATCAAAAGCGTGTGCTCTTCTTGCGACGGCGCGGCGGAACGATTGCACGCGAAGGCGAAGATGACGAGCGACAAAACGGCGAGTGCGTAAATGAAACGGCGTGCGCTGAAAAACATGCGTTGCAAATTAAGACGGACGATTAAGATGAAAGTGCGTTTAGTGCGTGCTCATGCTAACACAAGACGCGGCGGAAAAAGCATCGCCCGCCGATTGTTTGTAAACGGATTGCAACTCTTTCATTAACCGGCAAAGCAGCATCAATCACCCATTTTGGCTACGATGGCTCTGTCGCTTTCATGCCTCGTTTAATCCTTTGCTATGCATTAGCAGGCGGGAATATGACAGTTTAAGAAGTGCCACACCTCAAGCTATTGTGTAGTGTAATGTGGCCTTATACTGTGGCGAGCAAGTTTGTTCTTTATGTCTTAGAAGATTGGAGTATGAAAACATGACCGGCTTGATTCGGTGCGCGGGGATGGTGCTTCTCGCTTGTGCCTGCTCTTTCGCAGCCGTGCCTTTCGCAAACATTCAAGAGATTGCACAAGGCAAGGCCGACACGTCTACGCCGACTGATATATTGTCGTCTGCAAAAACGATTTTTATCCGCACAAAATCCGTTTACTTCAAACCTGCAACGCTCGAAAATGCTTTACTTAAACGCGCTGAATTTCAACAGTGGGGCTTGGCAATCTCGAGGGAAAAAGAAGATGCCGACTTGATTATCGAGGTTGACCGCAAATTATTTACTACAAGTTTCGTTTACAGCGTTATCGATCCACGAAACAAACGAGTCGTAGCGAGCGGAAAAGTAAATTCAATTGGCGGGACGGTCGAAGGTAAGATTTCCGACAGCTTTATTAAAAGGATGCGGCAGATTCGTTCACTAACTCCTTCTTCCAACGCGAAATGATTTGGACTGCAATTTCTGGATTACAGATTCATCTTTCGATTGGCTTATGGCGCTCTTGGCAAGTAAAATGATTTGTCGGCAGCGACAATCAAAAGGAGCACATGAAAATTTAATGGCGCAACACATCAAGATGTACACGACGACGTGGTGCGGCGATTGCCGCCACGCCAAACGCTTTCTCAAAGAGCAGGGCATCGCCTACGAAGAAATCAATATCGAGGAAAGCGAAGGCGCGGCGGAATACGTGATGAAGGTCAACGACGGCAAGCGCAAAGTGCCGACGTTTGAAGTTGGCGGGCGCGCATTTAATTTGTCGCCGTACAGCGAGCGGCAACTGCGCGCGGAACTCGGTTTAAGTTGAACCGGAAAGGCTCGGAAACAATGACAGCAAGTTTGACACGAAGATTATTGCGCGCGGGCGGATGGCGCACGGCGAAGCGTTTAATCAAACCGATTCCAATCATCGGCTCGGCCTTAGCCGTCGGGCTGGCGGGCTACGAAATCAAACAAAAGGGACTCCTTCGCGGCGCAATCCACGTCGGCCTCGACGCGACACCGCTCGTCGGCACGGCCAAAGGCGTCCTCGAACTTTTCACGGGAGATTTAATACCCGATAAGAAAGAAGGCCAGCGTTAAAAAGATTTTGTAAGCAGCAGCCGAAACTTTTTTTGTTATGCGGAGTCTAAAAGGATGTTTGGCTTAGACTTACTTCTGTAATGGCAAGAGACATTCGGATATGCTTGTAATATTTGCTCATCTTCACATCCTCGATCTAATCTCAGCGGTGTTGCTCTGTCTATTTATATTGAAGAAAATAGTTGATATGAAGAGATTTCACACCATTCGAGTTGTGTTCCTCACCGCCATTCTTTGGGTAATCGCAGGCTATTTTCTTTCTTACTGTTTCCCGTCAAACAGTTTCGATGACTGTATTGAGTTCCCCAATGAAGCCAACACTTTCAATTGCACCGAAGTTAAGTCCGGCACGTTTTTAGAATCACTGAACAAGGCGAATCGTCCAGAAATCGTCGGCGAGGTTTGATTCCGTGAGATACGCGTAAGGTAAGGGGAGGTGGCCTTTCATGCCCCGACGCGTGCCTCACGAGTTTCGCATGACGAACCGACCACGCGCACCGTTTTATAAATGTCACTGGTTGCCGTTCGCGTGCAATGACTTGTTATATTGCGGGTTATGGTTTCTTCTCGCCGGTGTCGATGAAAAGACCTTGCTTGAAACGTAACTCGATATTTTTAACTTGGTAGAAATCCACAAGCGGGTTTCCGTTCAGCACCAAGAAATTTGCTTCGTAGCCTTCGCGCAATTTTCCGATTTTGCGATTCGGAAAAATCGTTTGCGCGGTTGTTTCGACGGCGAGTTTAAGCAAGGTTTGATCGTCGAAGATTTTGTTGTCGTGAAAGTACCAAATCTCAGGACTCAGAGTGGTGCCGTAATTATCTAAACCGAACGCGAGCCTCACGCCGTTTTTGTTCATCGCGTTGAATAGTTTCTTTTGCCTTTCAACGATTCGCTGGAATCTTTGCTGATTGAGAATTCCTTTTCCGTCAGTTGCATAATCTGTCGCCGAATATGTGCTGCGCTGCGCGGTGGGAATGACGACAATGTTTTTTCGGGCGGCGAGTTTAATATCTTTCACGGTTAAATCATCTTGCGGCTTGCTTTCGAGTTTGCCGTTCCAATCGTAATATGGCGCGTGTGCAAAACCGTCAATGCCGATTTTTAAGCCGAGCCGGAAATCGTTCGCCGTTTCGATGTGCGCATAAACGCGCAAGCCAGCTTGATGCGCTTTCTGCACGACGTATCGAGCGACTTCGGGCGAAAGCCCTTTATCAATTGTGTCGCCTGCGGCGGCGTATTTTTCATAGTTCTCCGCGTCGATAATCATAACTTTAATGATGTCGGGATTGGCGGCGAGAATCTTTTCCCATTTCGCATCCACATCGGCTTTTGAATCGAGAAACCAGTAGGCATCGTTTTCGGCGCGGCGGCTCTTTTTGACTTCAGCAATTCTTCGGTAGGATTCAGATACGTTATAAATACCCATCGCCAGCGGCTCGTAAACCATAAACGGATGCCCGTAGGTGCAGGTCAACGCGCCGTTCGCATAACTAACGTCTAAGGTCGAAGGTTTATTGAGAAGCGGTTTGGCTTGCTTTGCTCCCGAAGCGTGATTCGCCAGAACCTGAACGTAGAAAGTTCCTTCGTCCAGATACGCTTGAGAAATTCTATCCAAATCACGAATGCCGTCGAGATTGTGCGTGTGCGCGTCGGCAAACGGCGGGATGACGAAACCGTTTCTGAGGTCAACGATTTCATCAATTTTCGCCGGTCTTTTATTCGTCAAAAATCCATCAATCGAATAAAACACGCGCCGTTTGAAACCTTGACCATCAAACCAATTTCCGTTTATGAATTCGTATGTTTTAGTTTTTTGCGAAACTGTTTGAGCGTGCGAAGGGCGATTGATGGCGACGGTGAAAAACAACACGAAAGCGCAAAATAAGACCATCCGGTTTATTGAGCGGGCAAGGTCACTCATTATTTCTTCACCTCTTTAATTGTCGTTCGGCGCCGGATTGAAACTTGGCCGTTGGTCGTCTGCGCTTTGATAATCGCTCCGCCCGCTCCCAAGTCCAGATTGAGCGTGTAATTGTTGTCGCGCGTTTTTTCGATTGGAAAATTTACGCGGAAATTGCCACGGCGAGTGCCTGTTTCAATTCGTGCCGAGTAATTTTCTGGAGTGGTAATCAGCACGTTGCCATTTGTCGTGCGGGCATCGACTCCGCCGCCTTCCCATTTGTCGCCCGACAAATTAAAAGTTAAGTTGCCGTTGACGGTTTGACCGCGCACGTCACCTTGAATTTTATCGAAGATAGCTCCGCCGTTGTTCAAATCGAATTCGATAGAGCCGCTGATGCCGGAGATATTAATTCCGCCGTTATTGGTCTTTATTGTTAAATCGGTATTGGCAGGCACGCGGATGTCGTAGCTCGCGCCGAAAGAATAACTGCCATCAGCATCGGACGGTGAAACAGCGCGAATCACGCCCTCGACACTTTCAATGCGAACCGCCGCCGTTCGCGCGCGGGCTTCATCCGTATCGCTTCCGGCGGCTTGAACGCAAGCGCGGATAAAAATTTCATTGCGTTCCCAACCGCGTATGCGAACGCCGCCGTTTTTTCGCGTGTCTATCGAGAGTTTTTTTGGCGGCGGTGAAAAGGTCTGCTCTTTTATCTCCAGATTGAACGCGTTGTTCGGATTTCCGTACCAGCGTGTCGTGCCGCAGCCGTCATCCTGATAACTCCATTTATTCTGGGCGAGGGCAGAGATTGACCCGCCTACTAAAATCGCAAAAGCCACAATAAATCGCAAAATTGCTTGATAATTATTTTTCATCGGTTGCTTCTCTTACTCGTTTTATTTGCGTCGTTTTTATTAAGACGCCCCCTGACTTTTAGCGTAAGGCGGTTTGCAACGATAAGAAATAAATTTTCGGTGAACGGGCTAATGTAGCGGTAGGCTGGCAGAGAGATACATTAAAAATTGATGGTAAGCAAAGGAAGAGAGGAGCGGAGAAGCCGCCTGAAAATCTCAGAAAATAATTTTGCGCAAAATCTGCGAACCGCTGCTTGGCGCATCTTCAATGCGCGAATGAATAATGATCTGCGGCCAGAGGCAGCGCTCTCGATTGCCACTGGCTACCTTCTCGTTGCGCCTTCGGCGTACATCTCCGCCTTTTCAAACAGCTTCTAAATATTCGCCCGTGATTAAGCCAATGCACCATTGCCTCTTTAGCTGCGGCTCAAGTCTGTTTTTCAGAATCTCTTTTACTTTTATAGCATTCAGATAAGGAGGCACCGGATTATTGTTGACAAAGTCTTCAGGTAGTGATGGCAAAGCTTCACGTTTCGCGGGAGACTGTCGGCGCATTGATAGAGGCGTCCAGAACCTCGCGTACTTTACGCGCGAGCGCCTCGGGCGTAAACGGTTTCTCTAAAAACGGAGTGCCTTCATCCAACACGCCATGATGGACGATGGCATCATCCGTATAGCCGGACATATAGAGCACGCGTGCCTCCGGACGTATCAACGCCACTCGTTCAGCCAATTCGCGCCCGCTCATCTGCGGCATCACTACATCTGTCAGTATCAGATCGAGCGGCTCTTGATGCTGCTTACAGATCGAGAGAGCTTCGTCGCCATGTTGGGCTTCTAAGATTGTGTAGCCGACGGTTTTGAGTATGTCACTCGCCATTTGCCGCACTAACTCGTCGTCTTCCACCAGCAGAATGGTTTCCTTGCCGTATAACAATTCGCCGGATTTGGCTTTCGACTCCGAGTTCGTTAGCGCTTCTTCGATACATGGCAGATAAATCTTGAAGGTCGTGCCGCGCCCGACTTCACTATCGACCCAGATATGACCGCCCGACTGCTTGACGATCCCGTACACCGTTGATAAACCAAGACCCGTTCCCTTGCCTTGCTCTTTCGTGGTGAAAAACGGCTCGAAGATGCGCTGCTGCACTTCTTGAGATATACCGCATCCGTTGTCTCTCACCGCCAGCATCACATATAAACCGGGCTGCACGTCCATGTGCCTGTTCACATCAGTGCTGTCTAGTTCGGCGTTGGCGGTTTCAATTGTTATTTTGCCGCCGCCGGGCATCGCGTCGCGTGCGTTAACCGCAAGGTTGAGGATAATCTGCTCGACCTGATTCGGATCAGCTTTGACGCGACCGAGCGACGGCTCTAAGGCTGTGAGCAAATCAATGTCCTCGCCGATCAATCGGTGCATCATTATCTTCATGTCAGCGATGATCGAGTTCATGTCGAGAACTTTCGGTTGAAGCATCTGCTTACGGCTAAAAGCGAGAAGTTGGCGGGTCAACGCCGCCGCGCGTTCTCCTGCCTTTCTGATTTCTTCGATGTTCCGGCGGATCGGATTATCATTTTCGAGATGCCTGATGCTCAGATCGCTGTAACCCGTGATGACCGTCAGCAGATTGTTGAAGTCGTGCGCGACGCCGCCCGCTAATCTGCCGACGGCTTCCATTTTCTGCGACTGCTGAAGCTGCTCTTTATACTGCTGCTCGCGCTCAAGCAACTGCATACTATCGATGGCGACTGCCGCAAGGTTGGCCGCCATGTTCATTGCCGTGGCGTGTTCTTGTTTGAATGCGGACAATTCAGTGCTTTGCACTTCAACCGCGCCGATGGTTCGTCCCATCATAGACATCGGCACGACGAGCGAAGATTGTGGCAAGTTCGGGTTTATCTCCATTCCTATATGCACTGCCGGTTGGCCTTTGACCGCCGCTTGAAAATCATCTGTAATGATTGTTTGTCCGGTTGCCACCGCGCGGCTGTGCGGACTTTCGCTCATCTCCATCGGCGGCAAATTCATGACATCTTCTTCAACGCATTCGCTCCATGCATAGACGGGCGTGCGCAGATTCAATTCCGGATTAAAAAGCGAGATGAATAGTCCGCTGCAAGGTGTCGAGCGCTTGGCGAAGTCTCGCAGAGCGCGAAAGATTACCGGGAAATCGCGCGCCGTGCCGAGCACCTGAGCCAGTGACGCGATTCTTTCAAGCAGGCTTTCATATTCAATGATTGCGCGCCGGTCAGCATCCCGTAATGCTTCCTCCGCCTCCTTGCGTTGCGTAATGTCCCGCGCAAGACCTGTGAAATAGCGTTTGCCATCCTTTGTAAACTCGGAGAAAGAAAGTTCCAACGGAATCTCTCGCCCGCTCTTATGCAGTCCCGAAAGTTCTATGGACTCCCATTGCAACCTCCGCACGCCCGTCTCGATATATCTCGCCATCCCTTCCAGATGAGTTTGGCGGATGTTGTCCGGCATCAGCGTGGTCAAAGACGCACCCAACATTTCGGCGGAAGCATAGCCGAATATCTCTTCGGTGGCGGGATTCACATAAAGCATCGAACTATGTTCATCAAGCACGATGATGCCGTCCGGCGCCGTTTCCGCGAAGGTGCGAAAACGCTCTTCGCTTTCTCTTAGTTTTTGATCTATCCGATGGCGGTACAAAGCCATTTCGATTGCCGTAAGCAGTTCGCGTTCCTCGAACGGCTTGAGAATGTAGCCGAACGGCGTCGTGATTTTGGCGCGCTGCAAAGTGTTGGAGTCGGCATACGCGGTCAGGTAAATCACCGGAATGCTGAACCTGTCTTGAATCACCTGCGCGGCCTGAATTCCATCCATTTGCCCCTTGAGCATGATGTCCATCAACACCAAGTCGGGGCGCATTTCGGCGGCTCTGGAGACCGCCTCTTCGCCGGAAGAAACCATCGCTAAAATTTCGTAGCCCAGATTCTGCAAAGTGCTCTGAATATCTTTGGCGACGATTCTTTCGTCTTCGACGATGAGTATTTTCCCCACAGACATTTTGATTAACCTCTTTCCCTTCGGCTCTGCGTAAACGTCAACTCGAACCGCGTTCCGCCGCTGTTATGTAGTTCAAGGTTTCCCTCCAATTGCTCTGACAAAGTATTGACCAACTGCAAGCCCATCGATTCCGTATTCCGGTAATCCAAGTCTTTCGGGATTCCAACACCGTTATCGCCCACAACCAGCGTATATTTATCGCCCGCATCCTTATACAGATGAATGAGAATTTCGCCTTTCCGGTTTGACGGAAAAGCATACTTCAAAGAGTTTGAGACTAATTCGTTGAGAATCAATCCGCACGGAATCGCGGTATCGACGCCGAGCAAAACATTTTCGACATCGAGCCTTAAAGTAACAACCTCTTCGCTGATTCCATATGAACGAAACAAGTTAATGGCAAGGCTGCGCGCGTACCCGGCAAAGTCTATCTCCGCCAGATTTTCCGATTGATACAGCTTCTCGTGGATGAGCGCCATCGAACGAACGCGGTTCTGGCTGTCGTTGAAAATCGCCTGTGCCTGTTCATCCTTCACATTTCTCGATTGCATTTTGAGCAGGCTGGAGATGATCTGAAGGTTGTTCTTCACGCGATGGTGAATCTCCTTCAGTAAGACCTCTTTTTCCTTCAGCGATGCTTTGATCTGTTCTTCCGCTAGTTTTCGTTCGGTGATGTCATCCGCGATTCCGGCGATGCGATAGACTTCTCCTGCTTCGTCGCGAACGGGGAAAGCGCGGTCTTGAATCCAACGTATCTCGCCGTCAGACCGCACGATTCTGTATTGCTCGTTGTAGATGCCCTGCGCTTGTTTCGTCAGCGCTGCCGTCAACACCCGTTCGCGATCTTCCCCATAGATGTTATCTACCCAAGATAGCGGATTGGCATAGAGGCTCTGGCGTGTTCGTCCCCACACTTCTTCATAGCCGGGACTAATGTAGATCATTTGATTTTTGTCCGTCTCCGTCATCCAGAAAACTTCGCGTATGGTTTCCGTTATCTGTCGAAAACGATCTTCACTTTCTCTGCGCGCTGACTCAATGGACTTGCGCTCGGCGATGTCGCGTACCATCGTCGTGATGTAAACTTTGTCCGCGATTATCGACTGCGAGACGGACGCTTCGAGGTCTATCAGAGAGTTGTCTTTGCGTTTTCCTTTGGACTCGTAAACAGAAGGCGCGTCCTCGCCTCGAAAACGACGCTTGCCGAATTCAGCCAGCCGCTTTGCCTCATCCGGCGGCAATGTAAAGGACATGTGTTTGCCGATTAAATCTTCGGGATTGTCATAGCCCAAGAGCGATGCGTATGACCTGTTGACGTAAACAATATGCTCGTTGTCCTCGACGAGAATGCCGTCGCGCGATGCCTCGAAGATCGCCTTCAGCCACTCTTCGCTTTGCCGTAGCTTCTCCTCTGTTTTCTTTCGCTCGGTGAGATCGAGGACAAAGGCGACGCACTTATCCTGCGAGCCTTCCAACATCGCGGCTCCGAGCAGGACGGGAATGCGGCTGCCGTCTTTGCGGATGTACTCCTTCTCGAAGGGGTCTGTGAACCCGTAGGTTCGGAGTTGCCCGATTGCTTTCAAATCCACTGCGAGATATTCGGGCGGAGTCATTTCGTCCCAACGTATTTTTCCCGCAATCAAATCTTGGCGCGTGTAACCGCTCATCTGCAAGAAAGCATCGTTGGCTTCGGTGACATTACCGCTCAAGTCCGGAAAAAGGACGCCGATGATATTCGACTCGACCAGCCGCCGAAGCCGCGCTTCGCTGTTCCGTAAAGCCTCTTCGACCAATAGCCGCTCTTTAATCTCGGCTTTAAGGTATTTGTTAGTACGCGCCAACTGTACAGTTCGCTCTTGAACGCGCAGTTCTAATTCCTCATATGCCTGACGCAGTGCTTGTTCGGCCAGCTTGCGTTCAGTAATGTCGTGCATCGCCACGACAGCGCCGAGTTTTCTTCCCTCCGTGTCGAAAATCGCACGACCGTTTGCTACCAGTCTGCGCGGCAAACTATGCGTTGGCGCAATCACTATCTCCGCATCGTGAACAATTTCGCCTCGAAGCGCGCGGTAAAGCGGCACCTGTTCCGGCTGCATAAGCGTTTGACCGTCGGGCAAAAACAGGTCGTAGCGTTCGGCCCATTCCTCCGACGGCAATTGCTCGACAGGCAACCCGTGAAAATCGCGCGACGCGCGATTGAAAAGAGTCAGCACGCCTTCGGCATCACAGGCAACGATTCCGTCCGTGATGTTTTCAAGGACAGCGTGCAAAAACTCTTGCTCCTTTTGCAGCATCTCCTCCGCGCGTTTACGCTGCGTAATGTCTCTGGCGACCGATTGAAATCCGACGACTTGATTTTGCTCCAAGATCGGCTGCACGTTTTGTCCGATCCAAATCTCAGTCCCGTCCGTTGCGACGATGGGCAACTCGTAATAAGTATCGTAGATGCCCTTGAACCGTTGTTGCGCGTAAAACTTTTCAGCCGCCGCGCGGTAATCCGGATGCACGACATCGAGGTAGCCGATGCCGGGAGACTCTTCTTCAGAACACTTCAGCATTTTCCTGAAAGTCGGGTTGGTGTAAGTGAAATGTCCTTCGGCGTCCGTGCGATAGATGATGTCGTTGGCATTTTCAACGATCAAACGGTAGCGCTCCTCGCTCGCCCGCAAAGCCCTTTCAACTCGCTTCAGGTCAGTCACATCATGCGCATGACCGAGCACGTATCTATCTTTCTCCCCATCTCCGTAGCACGTATTCTGAAACGACCAAATGCGTTTCTCTCCGCCCTTCGTCTGCACACGCATCAATCCGTTGAAGGTTGAAGATTGTCGAATCTGTTCGAGGTAAGCGGGGAAATACGATTGTTTTTCGGGAGCGAGGAATTCTCTCAAATTATGCCCGACCATTTCCGCCGGACGATAGCCGAGCAGCGTCGCGGCAGCGGGATTGACAGAGAGCAAGCAGCCGCTGAGATCGTGCGTGCAAATCAATCCCTGACTATTATCAACGAGGTTACGGTAGCGTTTTTCGCTTTCGATCAAAGCCCTTTCGATGCTTTTGCGTTCCGTGATGTCGAGCATTACGCCCAGCCATGAGGTCGCAAGTCCCATCTCATCTCTGACAAAGCGCCCCCGGTCGTGCAGCCAGCGCACACTACCGTCGCGCGTTACAACTTTGTATTCATAATCGGTTTCGCTACCCGCCGCCATTGCCTCTGCCGTTTCCCGCATCACCCATTCGCGGTCTTGTGGGTGTAGCAACTTCATCCATAAATCTGTGTTGTGCTGCCACTCTTCGAGCGAATAACCGAGCGACTCAATGTCCGGACTGACGTAGAGCGGAGCGTAAGGCGGCTCCGGTTCCGCCACATAAACGATTGCTGGCATCGCCTCGATCAGCGTGCGGTATCTGGCTTCGCCTTTACGCAATGCCTCCTGCGCTTGTGTACGCGCGGCCAATTCGTCTTGCAGGCGTTCGTTGGCTTCGCGCAATTCAGTCGTGCGCTCGGCTACTTTGGCTTCCAGTTCATTATGAGCTTTGCGTAGCTCTTCTTCAGCGCGCTTGCGCTCGGTAATGTCGCGCGCGAAGACTTGCAGCCTTCCGGCATCTAAAAGCTTGGCGCTGATTTCGACGGAGATGAGACTTCCGTTCTTATGGCGCACGCGCCGCTCACCGCGAATGATATTTCCCGTCAGCAGTTCACTCCATCTAATCGGTGCGGCGGCGAGTTCGTCTGCGGGCATTAAGTTCGTGAACTTTAGACCGACTACTTCTTCGCGCGTGTAGCCAAGCTCGCGGCACGCGGTTGAATTAACCTCCTCGATATTTCCTTCTCTATCGGAAATCATGATGCCGTCCGACGCCTGTTCAATCAGCGTCCGGTATTTATGCTCGCTATCTTGCAGAGCCTTTTCTGCGCGCTGGCGTTTCGTAATGTCACGATTAATGCTCAGGATCGCCTGTTGCCCTTTGTAGCTGATAGTAGCCGCGTTGATTTCGAGCGCCATCTCGCTGCCGTCTTTTCTGAGTTGAATGGTTTCAAAATTGAGGTAGCTACCTTTACTCAATGTCTGTTGAATCTGCTCCTTGCCGCGCGGCACATTTTGCGAGATGCTCTCAATTGACAGCCCGATAAACTCTTCCCGGTTGAAACCGTAAATTTCGCAGGCGCGTTGATTAACATCGAGCACGATTTCATCTTCAGGCGTCAGAATAAGGATGGCATCGTGTGCCTGCTCGAACAGCTCGCGATAATCGCGCTCGGACTGTCTGAGTGCCTCATCAGCTTGCTTGCGCTCGGTAATGTCGCGCGAATTGACAACGACGGCGGTGACTTCCGAATTCTTGAAGACAGGTTTGCCGATTGATTCGAGCACGCGCCATGAACCGTCTCGATGTCGGCAGCGATACTCTACGGTCGGGCCGACGCTGCGCTGTTCGACGGCGTGTTTGAAGGTCTTGATCGCGTCCGGCAAATCATCCGGGTGAATAAAACCGAAAACGCTTTTGCCAATCGCGCTTTCCGCTTTGTACTGAAGCACGCGCTCGATGGAAGGGCTGTGATAACAAACAGCTCCGTCTTTATCTAAGATAGTAATAATGTCGGAAGCGTTTTCGATGAGTGAACGAAAGCGTTCTTCACTCTCAGACAAAACATCTTCGGCGCTCTTGCGCTCCAAAACACCCTGCTTGAGTTCGCGCCATCTGCGCAGAGAAAAGACAGCACAGGCGACGGCCAAGAAAACGGACGCGATGGCTATCTCATCGCCTTTCACGACCCATTCTTCGTGCCTTCGCATCCCTTCGCCGAGGGCATTGGAGAAATCGAAGATAGATGCCAGCGCGAATATAAATATGGCAAGCAGCGTGAGGGTAACTGTATCGCTAAAAGCCTTTGTGCGGCTCCAGGGACGGCTTTTCGTGTAGTTGCTCATATGCAGGATTGCGAAAACGATTTTCGACGCTTGACGATCAAGCCGAAGGACAATGAGCGCTTTGTTTTTTGTTTGAGACTTTTTACAGCTTTCATCGCTTAACCTTCATCATGTTCCTGTTTGAAGTTCTCGATCTGTGGTTTCATCACCTGCTCGTAACATTCCGGGCAAATGCTGTGACTGAAACGCGCTTCCGTATGTTCCATGATGTATTTGTCAACGCGCTGCCAGTAGTTTTGATCGTCGCGTATTGACTTGCAGTAGGAGCAGAAGGGAAGCAATCCTTGCAGTTGCTGAACTTTTGAAAGTGCATTCTCCAGCTCTTGCACGCGCTCCGATAAATTCTTTTGCATGTCCAGCATACGAACGCCAGCCTGCACGCGGGCGCGTAACTCGTCACGGTCGTAGGGCTTGACAAGGTAATCATCCGCCCCGGCATCCAGTCCCGCCACCACATCCTCTTTGCGTCCCTTCGCCGTCAATAGAATGATGTATGTACCGGCGGCAATGTGTTGACGGACTTTGCGGCAGACTTCCAAGCCGTCCAGATGCGGCATCATCAAATCGAGAATCGCCAGAGAAGGCGCATTTTCGGTGGAGAGCGCCGCCCACGCCTCCGCGCCGTCGCGTGTCGTCATCACATCGTAGCCCCACTTGGCGAGCGTTTTTTCAAGCACGCGCCGCGAGACTGCATCATCTTCGGCAATCAACACTTTCACTTCGATCTTCTCTTTCTTTCCACTTCGAGCACGGCGCAAACGCACCCGAACTCGCGCTCTAGTCGAGCTAAAATCGCTTCGATTGATTCTTTGCGGTGATCGTCTTCCTCCAACTCACTGCTGAGAGATGCCATCTGCCGGATTCCCAGATTGGCGCAGCTTCCTTTTAGATTGTGAGCTTCGCGCCGCAGCGCCTGCGTATCGCTATTTATTGTCGCCTCTTTGATGGCTTCGATTCGCAAGGGCGTGTCGCGCAGAAATAGATCAATCAGTTCCACAACAAAATCTTCTTCGCCTTCTTCCTGAAGCTCATCACCGAAGCTCGCCAGCACTGTCAGGTCAACGGCGTCCTGCACGGCGGCGCACGGCGGCGCATCCGCAGAGGCGTCCGGCTTCTGCATATCCTTTCCGTGCCAGCGTTCGAGCGCCGCTTTGAGTTCTTCCGCTTTGACAGGCTTGCGAACGTAATCATCCATCCCCGCCGCCAGACACTTCTCGCGATCACCTTCGAGCGCATTGGCGGTCATGGCGATAATGGTCGTGTGTTTGTTTTCACCTTCGCGCCGTCGAATCTCGGCAGTCGCTTCGTAGCCGTCCATTTCCGGCATCTGGCAATCCATGATGATGATGTCATACGACTCGCGCGCCGAAGCTGCGACGGCTTCGCGCCCGTCGGAGACCACGTCGGCGGCGTAGCCAAATTTTCGCAGCAAACCCACCGCGACCTGCTGGTTGACCGCGTTATCTTCGGCGATCAGGATGCGCGGCTGTAATTCGTTCGGCGGCGGCTGTTGCGGCGCAGGTCTGAGTGCGGAATCATCGGGCGGCGCAACTTTTCCGTCATTCATAATCTTCATCAGACTATTCAGAAGTTGCGTCTGTCGCACAGGCTTGGTGATGTAGGCGTCAATGCCCGCCTTGCGCGCGAGTTCGCTGTCGCCCTGCCGCCCCGTAGAGGAAAGTAATATTATGCGCGCCTTGGCGATTGAGGGATCGGACTTGATGGCGCGCGCTAACTCGAAGCCGTTCATGCCGGTCATACGCAATTCCGTGATGACCAGATCGTAAGGTTGCCCGCGCTCCGCCGCCGCGTGCAGCAGATCAAGCGCACCCGCCCCGTCTTTGGCTTCACCGGCGATCATTTCAAGCGAACCGATTTGATTGATGAGAATTGTGCGATTCGTCGCGTTGTCGTCAACGACCAACACACGCAGCCCGCTTAAATACGATTCGGACGCCTGCGTGGTCTCGACCCGAACAAGTTGTTTCTCGAATCTAACTGTGAACCAGAAGCGAGAGCCTTCGCCTTCGACGCTCTCCACACCGATCTCGCCGCCCATCAATTCGACGAGTTGCTTGGAGATTGCCAAGCCCAAGCCTGTGCCGCCATATTTTCGCGTTGTCGAACCGTCGGCCTGCGTGAAGGCTTGAAAGAGTTTTCGTTGCGCGTCGGGCGCAATGCCGATGCCTGTGTCGCTGATGACGAAGCGCAAAGCAACGTGAGAATCCGTCTCGCTTTCCTTTGAGCAGCGCACGACGACCTCACCGCGTTCCGTGAATTTCACGGCGTTGCTGACGATGTTTGTCAAAATCTGCCGGAGTCTTCCGGGATCGCCGCGCAGTTCCGTCCGCACGTCATGTGCGACGAACGAGGCGAGTTCGATTCCCTTAACGTGCGCGCGCTCGGCGAGCAGTTGCACGGAGCCTTCGACGACATTATTCACATCAAAATCAAGCGTTTCAAAATTCAGCTTACCGGCTTCGATCTTCGAGAAGTCGAGAATGTCATTGATGACGGTCAGCAACGAGTCCGCGCTGGTTTGAATCGTTTCGGCAAACTCACGCTGCTCGGCATCCAGCCCTGTGTCTAGGAGCAAGCCCGTCATGCCGATCACGCCATTCATGGGTGTGCGAATTTCGTGGCTCATGTTGGCTAAGAATTCCGACTTGAGCCGTGTGGATTCCAGCGCCGCATCACGTGCCTGCAAAACTTCTTCTTCAATCCGCTTGCGCTCGGTAATATCATGAAAAGAAAGCACCGCGCCTGTGACTTGATTGTTTGTGATGATGGGCGAGGATATGTACGAGACGGGAATAAGCGTTCCGTCGCGCCGCGTGAAAACGTCATCGTCCACTTGCATGTTTTGACTTGATTTTATTACTCCCAGCAGCGGACATAGATGAGCCGGAACGAGCGCGCCTTGGCTATCCTGAAAGTGAATAACCTCGTGCATATTCTTGCCGAGAAGTTCGGATTCCTTCCAACCCAGAAACTTTTCGGCTGTCGGATTCATAAAAGTCACACAACCTTCACCGTCAAGCGCATAGATGCCTTCACCGATGCTGTTCGTAATCGCGGTGGTGAAATCGCGTTGCTCACGCAGTTGTTCTTCCGCCCACTTGCGAACGATGCCCTGCGCGATAATGGCTGCAATGGACGATAAAGCCTCCAGTGTGTCAGGCAGCAGAGGCGTGCGCGAGAACAAAGCCATTACACCGACCAACTGATCTCCGACGATCAAGGGATAGCCGGCGAAGGCAACGAGTCCTTGCGCTTTCGCCCATTCTTTGTCTCCGACGCGCGAATCGTTCAGCACATCGTTCGTCATATGTGGCAGCCGTTCCTGCGCGATGAGTCCGATTTTGAATTGACCGACGGGAACACGTCCGTGCGCGCCCTCTATAGCGGTTTTCATTTGAGTGTAACCTCATAACCGCAATGCCGAAACCAATTCACACAATCGCTTGCCGTGATTGTTTCGAGCGCCGCGGCGATTGCCTTTTCCAATTCGGCTTGGGTTCGC
>JAABUM010000190.1_pt1 | contig 127485 bp, 132 predicted proteins | sample 5559161 | NCBI WGS metagenome assembly JAABUM01 (sample SAMN10711868, study PRJNA513369) | rock metagenome | isolation source: Antarctica rocks | place: Antarctica: Victoria Land, Siegfried Peak nord
CTAGTCTCCCAGTCGTGGACACCGCAGGGCCAACCGGGGGGAGGTATGCCGTCGAGGTCGGGCCGGGCGACAGCGGGATGCGGATCAGCCTGCGCCGGCGGCTTGCCGAGGGCGGCCTGGGCGACGTGCTGGGCGAGCTGGTGTCCTGGTCGCAGGGCCAGGTCCAGCTGCGGCGCCGGGATGGCGTGCTCGTCACCGTCGCCGAGGGCGACGTCGTGGCGGCAAAGCGGATCGGACCTCCGCCCGAGCGCCGGCCGTCATGACGCGCGCGTCCCGCGAGCGCTTCGCCGCCGCCGTACGCGCCCGACCGGCCGAGCTCGCGCTGGCCTGCCTGCTGGTCGGCGCCGAGGTGGAGCCGGACCTCGAGGTCGACGACGCGCTCGAGGTGCTCGACACGCTCGCGGCGGCCGTGCGGCCCCTGGCAGCCGGGTCGGTCCAGCACGCGGCCGAGGCACTGCGCGTCGTGCTCGGCGAGCAGGCCGGGTTCGCCGGCTCCGCCGGGGACTACGAGGACCTGCGCGCCTCGCTCCTGCACGAGGTGCTGCGCCGCGGCCGGGGGCTGCCGATCCTGCTGGCCGTCGTCTGGGTCGAGGTCGCCCAGCGGGCCGGCGTCCCCGCGTACGCGCTCGGGCTCCCCGGACACGTCCTGGTCGGCATCGGCGAGCCGGACGGTGAGCACGTCGTCGTCGACCCGTTCTCCGGCGGCGTGCTTGCTGGCGCGCCCGAACCCTTTCCCGCGCTGGCCGTCCCGGACCTGCTGCTGCGGCTGCTCACCAACGTGCGCGCCCTCACCACCCGCCAGCCCCGCAGCCTGGGCGCTGCGCACACCCGCCTGTGGGCGACCGAGCTGTCGCTGCTCCTACCGCACCACCCGGCCGGTCTGCGCCGTGAACGCGGTGAGCTGCTGGTCCGTCTCGGCGACATGCTCGGCGGCGCGGCCGAGCTGGAGGCGTACGCCGATGTCCTGGACGGCGCCGATTCGGACCAGGCACAGGACCTACGCCGGCACGCGCGCCTCGCCCGCGCCCGCCTGAACTGACGAACCTGGCGCCGTACTGTGAAGCAAGGGCTGCGCCAGCTCGACCCCCTCCGCCGTCGCCTCCTCAGAAGATCTTCAACGATGCCGGGGCCCGGGTCAGGTGAAGCTGCGGTACCGGCCCTCGACATACAGCAGCGGCGCGCCCTCGGGGTGGGGCAGGCCCAGGCCGAGGACTTCGCCGAGTACGACGGTGTGGTCGCCGGCATCGAGCGTCGAGACCGTACGGCACTCGAGGGCGGCGATGGCGCCGTCCAGGACGGCTGCACCGGTGACCGCGCCCGGGCGGAACGGGTGCTCGTCGAACTGCCCGTCGAGCGGCCGGCCGCGTACCGCGAAGTGACGGGAAGCCTCGGTCTGGACGGTGGACAGCACCGAGACGGCCCAGGTTCCGGTAGCAAGCACGGCGTCGTGGAAGCGGGCGATCTTCTCGGGGCAGAACAGCACGAGCAGCGGTTGCAGGGAGACGGAGGTGAACGAGTTGCACGTCATCGCGTGGTGCTCGCCGTCGAGCAGGGTGGTCACGACGGTGACCCCAGTGGCGAACCGTCCCACGACCCGGCGGTACTCGAGAGGGTCGATCACCTCGGCAGACTAGCCAGCGACCGCCGCGGCGCCCACCTCAACGCCCACTGGTCGCGCGAGGTGCCGCCAGGCCGGCGATCGAGGCGAGGAACCCGATCCCAAGGAACGCATAGCCGACCGCCGAGCCCGGGATGACCAGGTCGCCGTGCGAGGTCGACGAGCCGAACCGCAGGGCCAGCAACAGCGACACCAACGCCGGCACGAGGCCGCCGAACCGGCTCGCGAGCACCCGGCAGCCGGCGTACGCCAGGGGTGCGTTCGCGAGCGCGAACACCAGGCTGAGCGGAGTGATCACCCCGCCGAGCCGCAGGGGCACCAGGAACGCACCCCACACCGTGCACAGCACCGACAGGACGAGCACCAGCGCGTACGACAATGCGGTGACCGGGACAGAGGCTCGGGTCACGCCGGGAAGCCTTGCACGGTCACGCCGCGGGCAGCGCGCCGTCCCGGCTGAGCAGCGGCTCGCGCAGGTCGATCACGGCAGGGCGGCCGGCGGCCTCGAGGACGTCGGTGATCTCGTGCCCGATGAGCTCGTCGCGGTCGAGCAGCGCGTCGCGCAGGGCCTCGACGAGGTGGCGGTGCGCTTCGAGCAGGACCGTGGCCGTCGCCTTGTGCCGGCGCAGCAGCGCCTCGACGGCGTCGCGACCCCGGTCGTCGGCGAGCACTCTGCCGACAATGTTGGTGTCGTTGAACGAGCTGTTCTGCACGGCCAGGTAGGACACCAGGCTGTCGTCCATCCCGTGTGCGCCGACCATCTCGGCCGCGCAGTTCGTGGCGTAGAGCAGGTCCCCACCGGGGCCGGTCGAGACGTCGCCGAAGAACAGCTCCTCGGCGCACTGGCCCCCGAAGGCGATCTGCACGAGCGCCTCCATCTCGGTGCGCGAACGGGTGTACACGTCGTCCCGGTCGCCGTGCGCGAGCAGGCCCAGCGAGCCCTTGCGCTTGATGATGGTGAGCACCTCCAGCCGGCGCTGCGGCGCGGTCAGGAAGGCAAGCGTGGCGTGGCCGGCCTCGTGCGTGGCGATGAGGTGGCGCTCATGGTCGGTGTAGTCCACCGGCTGGCCGGTGCCGACCTCCTCGGTGAGGCGGGCGTGCTCGACGTCGGACCAGGTCATGACCTGCTCCCCGCGCCGTACCGCGCTGACCAGGGCCTCATCGAGCAGGTGCTCGATCATCACCGGCGTGTAGCCGATGGTGATGGCCGCCAGGGCATCGCGCCGCTCGGTGTCGTCGAGCTCGGGGGCATGCGACTTACTTAGCAGGAAGTGGTCGATCAGCTCGCGCCGGCCGCCCTTCGCGGGTAGCTCGAACGACACCCGCCGGTCGAAGCGACCCGGTCGCAGCAGGGCCGGGTCCAGGGCGCTCGCCCGGTTGGTGGCCGCGATCAGCAGCACGTTCGGGGGGGTCGGCTTCGGGCGGGCGAGCTGCCGGTGGACCGGCAGCAGCAGGTTGGCCCGGTCCACGAACCAGCCGCGGAAGCGTTGCCCGCCGGTCAGGGCGTCGAAGGACTGCATCTGCACGAGCAGCTCGTTGATGAGCGCCGCGTTATCACCGCCCGAGGTGAACCCGTTCACCACCGATCGCGCGCCGGCGTACGTCGCGGGCAGCACCGCCGTGCCGGAGCAGCCGGACGCGACCATGGACGCGGAACCCGCCGTAGCCGCACTGGCGACGCCGCCACGAGCCATCGCGATGACGTCGATCTCCTCGATGAACCCGATCGCGCCGCCCTCCTTGAGAGCAGCCTTGCGCAGCGCCTTGAAGTAGCTGCGGATCTTCTTGGCGCTCTGGCCCTGCCAGACCGTCTGGAAAGCCGTGCCGCTGACGAACAGGAACGGCACCCCGGCCTCGGCGGCCATCGCCCGCGCCAGGTGCGTCTTGCCCGTGCCCGGCGCGCCCTCGAACAACAAGCCGCGCCGCGGTGTACCGCCCATCTGCTCGGAGAAGGTCTTGTGTGCCAGGAACAGGTTCAACGACCGGATCACGTCGTCCTTCACCGGGTCGATGCCGACGACGTCGTCGAGGCGGGTCGAGATCTGGTCGGCCCGGTAGACCACGTGCGGCGAGCGCCCGGTCATCAGCTGCTGGCCGACGACCATGCCGATCATGAGCGCGAAGAAGGAGAAGACCACGGCCAGGAACGGGTCGACGTGCGGCAGCGGCAGGAAGTCCTGCGTGCCGTCCCAGGTCGATGCGCGCCACGAGAGCACCGCGGCGACGCTCAACACGACGACGGTGAGCTTCACCCATCGGCGCGTACGCCGCTGCTCGCGGGTCCGGCCGACGTCGGCGTCCCGCATCCGCAGCAACCCGCCGCCCGCCGTACCGAGCAGGTCGCCGAACGTCTCGCTCGTAGCGGGGCAGGGCAGGTCAGGCACAGCAACTCCTGGGGTCGGGGCGGGGGTCGAGCCCTCCCGCTGTCCCCATCCTCCCGCTGCCTCACGCAGCGTGACGGGGCGATGACGGCACAACCACCCGGTTGGCCTATTCAGACGGTCGCTCCGTCCCCACCCCCTCTCCGCCCCCTCCCCGCTGATCAAGGCGAAAGGCCAATGAGCGTCGTGGGGATCATGCGCTCTTCGCCTTGATCAGCACCAAAACCGGGAACAGCAGCTGGTCGTCGCGCCGGGCGCGCTCAGGTCGAGCCGGTCACCCCCGAGAACAGGTCGCTCTCCCTGCCCTGCGGACCGTCCGCCTCGCCTCGCTCGCCCCTGGCCAGGACGTAGTACTCCACCCCCATGGCCTGCTGCCCCACGTTGTCGGCCAGGGCGAAGAACGGGCCGTCGACCGCGATCTGGCTCTTGTGCGCGCGCATCGCGGCCAGCTTGGCCTCGAGCTGGTCGCGGGCGTCGATCTGCGTCGTCACCTGGTCGTCGGGATTGCCGAAGGGCAGCTCGTCCGCGGAGTCGACGCCGAAGAAGTTGGTCTGACCCTGCTGCTTGAGATGGTCGATGCCGGCCTGCAGGACGCTCTTGGGGAACGCCGTGAAGTAGAGCTTCTCCGGCTGCCAGAGCTCGCCGAGCTCAGGCGCGTAAGCCGAGTCCCCCGCGGCGTCAAAGGCCGCGACCGTGACCCGGTGCGCCTGGATGTGGTCTGGGTGGCCGTAGCCGCCGTTGTCGTCGTAGGTGATGACCACCTGGGGGCGGCACGCGCGCACGAGCGTCACGAGCTCGCGCACCGCGACGTCCAGGTCGGCCCGCCAGAACGCGTCGGGGCGCTCGTTCTGGGACGTCCCCATCATGCCGCTGTCCCGCCAGCGCCCGGGGCCGCCCAGGAGGTGGTGGTCCTGTACTCGCAGGGCCTCGCAGGCGGCGGCGAGCTCACCGATCCGGTGCTGGCCGAGCCCGTCCTCACGGTCGCTCGCCAGGTGCTCGAGCTCGGGGACGAGGATCTCGCCCTCCTCCCCCAGGGTGCACGTCACCAGCGTCACGAGGGCGCCCTCGGCGGCGTACCGGGCCATCGTCGCGCCGGTGCCGATGGTCTCGTCGTCGGGGTGCGCGTGCACCAGCAGCAGCCGGCGAGGGTTGTCCAGGGGGGCCATGTCGGCCTGGTCCACCGCGGAATCCACGGCGGCCTCCGCCTCGGCCAGCACGGCCTCGTCGATGTTGCTGAGCTCCTCCCCGGGCTCGGGCGAGGGCAGGGGCAGCGTGGCATCGGACATGCTTGCAGCGTAGGCGCACCCGCTCGAGCGTCTGGCCTCCCGCGCCCAGGGTCGCGATCTTGACGCTACGGCCCGCGACACGCCGCACAGCTCACCGGAACGTCAAGATCGCGCGGGAATGGACCAGGAGCCGGCGCGACAGGCCAGCCGCCGGTCAGTTCAGTGTCGGGTCGGTCGGGTAGCTCGCAACCAACGCCAGCGGCAGGCCCTGCCGCCGCAGCACCTGGCTCCACAGCAGCTCCGGCGCCGCGGTGAAGGCGTCGCCGGGCAGCGCGTCGAGCACCCACCACCCGTCCGCCGCGACCTCGGACTCGAGCTGACCGGCGGCCCAGCCGGCGTACCCGGCGAACACCCGCACCTCGGCCAGGGCAGCGCCGGGATCGGCGTCGAGGTCGACCGTTGCGAGCAGCGGCAGCTGCGGGACCACGGCGTACGACGAGGTCGCGGGCGCGCCCGGCACGACCCGGCCGAGGCAGATGGCCGCAGTGGTCTGCACCGGACCGCCCTCGAACACCACGTCGGGCTCGGCAGTGAGCTCCTGCCAGCCAGGCAGTACCTGGCCGACCGCAGTCCCGGAGGGCCGGTTCACGACGACCCCGAGCGCGCCGCCGTCCGGCTCGTGCTGCAGGAGCAGCACGACCGTGCGGGCGAACACCCCCTCGGTCAGCACGGGGGTGGCGACCAGGAGCCGTCCGGCGAGGCTGTCAGCCATCCGCTCAGGCTAGAGCGGCCTTGGCCTTCCCGCGGCTCGCCTTGGCCCGGTCGCCCTGGTCGAGGATGACCTTGCGGATCCGCACCAGCGCGGGGGTGACCTCGACGCATTCGTCCTCACGGCAGAACTCCAGCGCCTGTTCGAGCGAGAGCTGCTTGTGCGGGATGAGCGGCACGAGCACGTCGGAGGAGCTCTGCCGCATGTTGGTCAGCTTCTTCTCCTTGGTGGCGTTGACGTCCATGTCGTCGGCACGGGAGTTCTCCCCGACGACCATGCCCTCGTACACCTCGGTGCCGGGCGGTACGAACATCGTGCCGCGCTCCTGCAGGTTGGCCAGGGCGAAGCCGGTCGTCGGGCCGCTGCGGTCTGCCACGAGCGAGCCCGAGGGGCGGGTGCGGATGTTGCCGTGCCACGGCTCGTACCGCTCATGGACGTGATGCAGCAGACCGGTGCCGCGCGTCTCGGTGAGGAACTCGGTACGGAAGCCGATCAGCCCGCGGGCCGGGACGATGTACTCCATCCGGGTCCAGCCGGTGCCATGGTCCACCATCTGCTCCAGCCGGCCCTTGCGCAGCGCCATCAGCTGGATCAGCACGCCCTGGTAGTCCGAGGGGGTGTCGATGGTCAGTCGCTCCATCGGCTCGTGGACCTTGCCGTCGACCAGTCGCGTGACCACCTGCGGCTTGCCGACGGTGAGCTCGAAGCTCTCGCGCCGCATGACCTCGACCAGGATGGCCAGCTGCAGCTCACCACGTCCCTGAACCTCCCAGGTGTCGGGGCGTTCGGTGTTCTCGACGCGAATCGAGACGTTGCCGACGAGCTCCTTGTCGAGGCGGTCCTTGACCTGGCGGGCGGTGAGCTTCTTGCCGCTGCGGCCGGCGAGCGGCGCGGTGTTGATCCCGATGGTCATCGAGATGCTCGGGTCGTCGATCGTGATGAGCGGCAGCGGCTGGGGGTCGGTCGGGTCGGCCAGGGTCTCGCCGATGAAGATCTCCGGGATCCCGGCGATCGCCACGATCTCGCCGGCGGCGGCGGACTCGATGGACACGCGCTCCAGGGCCTGGGTGCCGAGCAGCTCGGTGAGCCGGACGTTCTCGACCGTGCCGTCCTTCTTGCACCAGGCAACCGTCTGGCCCTTGCGCATGGTCCCGTTGTAGATCCGGCACAGGGCGAGCCGGCCCAGGTAGGGCGAGGCGTCCAGGTTGGTCACATGGGCCTGCAGCGGCGCGCCCTGGGTGTAGGTCGGGGCCGGGATCGTGTTCTTGATGACCTCGAACAGCGGCTCGAGGTCAGGGCTGTCCGGGCTCGTGCCGTTCTCCGGCCGCGTGAGCGAGGCCTGCCCGGTCTTGGCCTGGCAGTACACGATCGGGAACTCGATCTGTTCCGCGGTGGCGTCGAGGTCCAGGAACAGCTCGTAGGTCTCATCGACCACCTCGGCGATGCGGGCATCCGGCCGGTCGACCTTGTTGATGATCAGGATGACGGGCATGTTCTGGGCGAGGGCCTTGCGCAGCACGAACCTGGTCTGCGGCAGCGGACCCTCGGAGGCGTCCACGAGCAGCGCGACGCCGTCGACCATGGACAGGCCGCGCTCGACCTCGCCGCCGAAGTCGGCGTGCCCGGGGGTGTCGATGATGTTGATGAGCAGGTCCTTGCGGCGGACCGCAGTGTTCTTCGCCAGGATCGTGATGCCCTTCTCGCGCTCGAGGTCCATCGAGTCCATGACCCGGTCGGTGACCGCGCCCTCCTCCTGCTGGTGCGCGCTGTACGCGCCCGACTGCAGCAGCATCCCGTCGACCAGGGTCGTCTTGCCGTGGTCGACATGGGCGATGATCGCGACGTTGCGGATGTCGTCACGAGTGGGCATGCGGGTACTCCGATGATCGGCAGAGGTCGATCTGCAGGGGGGTGCCGAGCAGGACTACGGCTCCACGAGTCTACGGGCGGAGGCGATGGGCGCCGGTGAGCGAGCAGCACGCCCTACAGGCGCTCGAGGCCGCGGGCGTGCCGTACGAGGTCGTCCGGCACGGGCCGGTGCACAGCCTGGCCGAGGCCGCGGCCGCCCGGGGCGTGGCGCCGGCCGGTGTGGTCAAGACCCTCGTCGTACGCCGGGCAGCGGGCGAGCACTTGCTCGTCCTGGTCCCGGGCGACCGGGCGATCAGCTGGCCCAAGCTGCGCGCGCTGCTAGGCGTCTCGCGCCTGTCGATGCCCGACGCCGCGGCGGCTTTTGCGGCCACGGGCATGGTCCGCGGCACCATCGGGCCGTTCGGGACGACGGCGACCTGGCCGGTCGTGGCCGACGAGCGGATCGTGGGCCAGGTCATCACGCTGGGCTCCGGCGAGCCGGACGTCGGCGTACGGGTCGCTGCCGACGATGCGGTGGCCGCGCTCGCAGCGCTCGTCGCCGACGTCACCGATCCGGCGTCCTGACCGGACAGCGAGCAGGGGACGGACGGCGGCTTGGCGGACGGTAGCTCGGCGCAAGACGGCAGCTCGAGTCAGAGCAGGTCGCGAAGCAGGGCCACCACAGGCAGGTCGACCGCCAGCCAGGGGACGTCCCCGAGCTCGTCCGCACTCAGCCACCGGTGCGCGTCATGGTCGAGCAGCTGCGGGTCGCCGTCGATCGTTGCCAGGTGCACCCGCAGGACCGCGGTGTCGCCGATCGGGACGTCGGGCCCGAGCCGCTCGCCGACGACCGTGCGGACCTGCAGCTCCTCGGCGAGCTCGCGTACGAGCGCTTGCCTGTCGCTCTCACCGGACTCGACCTTGCCGCCCGGGAACTCCCAGCACCCGGCCAGATCCGGTGGCCCCGTACGCCGGCAGGCAAGGACTCGGCCGTCGCGCAGGACCGCTGCGCCCACCACGATCACCCGGTCCGTCACGGGTGTCAGCCTGCCAGGAGCGATCACCGATCACCGGGACCAGCTGCTCGTGAAGATCGTCGTGTCGCCCGGCACGTCCCGCTGAGCGTGCGCCACCCGCCGATCCGGCACGACGATCTTCACGACCCGCGCGAGGCCTGTGCTCCACGCCGCGCGACCGTACGACAGCGGTGGTCCGGAGGAGCGTGAAGATCGTCGTGCGGGGGAAACCGGAAGCATGACGACACTGATCGAGCAGGAACTGCTGACCGACACGCTGCGCTCCCTACCGGGCTGGGAGGGCGGCCCGGAGCGGATCTGGCGCTCTGTGCGCCTCGACACCGAACTCGACGCACGTCTGCGGGAGGCGGTGACCGAGGCCGCGGACTCGATGGACCACCATCCGGTGCTCGAGGACGACGGGGGCGCCACCCGCTACGTCCTGTGGACGCATGACGCTGGCGGCGTCACCGAGCTGGACATCGCGCTGGCCTCCCGGATCAGCGACCTGATCCACCGGCTCAGCGGGCAGGAGGGCGTGCACGCCGTACGCGAGGGCGACTCGGTCGTCGTCGTACGCGGCACCGACGAGGCGGGCGCCCGCGACGGCGGCTCTCTGGACACGGCAACGGTCGGCGTGTCGTCGACGAACAACGACAGTTCGCACGTTCCGCTGCCCGACGACGCGCCCTTCGCCCCGGAGCCCGGCGCCAACCCCGAGCAGGCACCCGGCCGGCTCTAGCCCGATGCAGGAGCTCCCGGGACAGAAACCGGGCCGGCGACCTGCCGCGACCACGGCGTCGTACGCCTGGTAGTTGTGTGCGATGACGACGAACGGCGAGAACGCCTACGCCCTGCTGACCGCTGCGATAGGGACCGACGAGGGCGGCGGGGACTGGTTCAAGGTGACCCAGGAGCGCCTCGACGCCTTCGCCGAGGTCACCGAGGATCGGCAGTTCATCCATGTCGATCCCAAGCTGGCGGCCGAACTGTCGCCCTGGGGGGTGACCATCGCCCACGGCTTCCTGACGCTGTCGATGCTGACGCACCTGTCGGCGTCGGTGCCGCAGGACGCGAAAGCGCTCGAGGGCATCGTCATGGGCGTCAACTACGGCTTCGACAAGGTGCGCTTCGTCGCGCCGGTCAAGGTGGGCTCGAGGATCCGGGCGACCAGCCTCCTAAAGGCCGTGGAGCAGCGCGATCCGAATACGTTGCAGGTCGTGCGCACGGTGACCGTCGAGATCGAGGGCGAGGGCAAGCCCGCCGTCGTAGCGGACTGGGTGACCCGCCTGATCTACGGCTGAGGCGCTAGGGCCGCAGGGTCGGTTCGAAGCCGGTTCCGGCTCTCGCCAACGCCTGCCGGCCGAGCACCTGCTGGGTCGTGGTGGTCCGCTCGGACCGGCCGCGCCCCACGAAGCTGACGGCCCAGTGCAGCAAGGTGGTGAGGCGGTTCTTGAACCCGACGATGTAGACCAGGTGCAGCCCCAGCCACATCAGCCAGGCCAGGAAGCCGGCCAGGCGGAAGCTGCCCACGCTGACGACAGCGTGGAAGCGCGAGACCGTCGCCATGCTGCCCTTGTCGTGGTAGCGGAACGGGCGGCTGGCCGGGCGCCCCTTCAGCTCGGCCTTGATCGCCTTCGCGGCGTGCCTCGCGCCCTGGATCGCGACCTGCGCGACGCCGGGCAGGTCGTCAAGGGCGATCATGTCGCCGACCACGAAGACCTCGGGATGGCCGGGCAGGGTCAGGTCGGGCTGGACCCGGACGCGGCCCGCCCGGTCGACGTCGGCACCGGACTGCTCAGCCACCTGGCGGCCGAGCGGTGAACCGGCGACGCCGGCCGCCCAGATCTTGGTCACCGAACCGATCCGGCGGCGGGTGCCGTCGCGGTCCTCGACCTCGATCCCGCCGGGGTCCACATCGACCACCTTGGCGTCGAGCTGCACCTCGACCGAGATGCGGCGCAGCTGCCGCATGGCCTTGGCCGACAGCTTCTCCCCGAAGGACCCGAGCACCTGCGGCGCAGCGTCCAACAGGACCACACGAGCGGTCCTGGGGTCGATCGAGCGGAAGTCTCCCGGGAGCGTACGGCGGGCGAGTTCCGTTATCTGGCCTGCCATCTCGACACCAGTTGGGCCCGCCCCGACCACGACGAACGTCAACAGCCGGTCGATGTCGGCAGGATCGTTGCTAGCCTCGGCCAGCTCGAACGCCCCGAAGATGCGACCCCGCAGCTCGAGCGCGTCGTCGATGCTTTTCAGGCCCGGAGCGTGCTCGGCGAACTGGTCGTTGCCGAAGTAGGACTGCGTGGACCCGGCCGCCAGCAGGAGATGGTCGTACGGCGTCACGGTGGCCCGGTCGACGATCTGCGAGGTGACGGTGCGCGCAGCGAGGTCGATCTCGGTGACCTCGCCGAGCAGGACCTTGGCGTTGCGCTGCCGGCGCAGGATCTCCCGGGTGGTCGGCGCGATCTCACCCTCGGACAAGATCCCGGTCGCGACCTGGTAAAGCAGCGGCTGGAACAGGTGGTGGGTCGTACGGGCAATGAGGGTGACGTCAACGTCGGTACGACGCAGCGCTTTGGCGGCGAACAGGCCGCCGAAGCCCGAGCCGATGATGACGACGCGCGGGCGGCGCGGGACCTCGTTCTGCTGGGTGCTCATCGCGTGCTCCGTCGTCGGGGGCTCAACGCTCGCACAACCGCATGGGCCCTACACCTGGCGGGCTGCTGCTCGGGGCGCGGGCGACCTAGGATCCGCGCACGGTTCCCGAGACACGGCGGTGCGCGTGGAGAACTACCTGATCGGCGTCGACATGGGCACCGGCAGCACCAAGGCGGTGCTGACGACCCCGGCCGGACAGATCGTCGCGACCGCCAGCCGGCCGCACAGCATGTCCCTGCCCCGCCCCGGCTGGGCCGAGGTCGATGCTCAGACCGTCTGGTGGGGCGATGTCGTCGGGGTCTGCCGGGAGCTCGTCCAGGCCGCCGACGGTGGGGACATCGCCGGGGTCTGCGTCAGCGGTGTCGGCCCCTGCCTGTTGCTGTGCGATGCCGACGTCGAGCCCGTACGCCCCGCGATCCTGTACGGGATCGACATGCGTGCGACGGCCGAGATCGAGGAGCTCACGCAGCGGTACGGCGAGGATCGCATCCTCCGGCGCGGTGGCACCCCGCTGACCACGCAGGCCGTCGGGCCAAAGGCGCTCTGGGTGCAGCGGCACGAGCCGGACGCGTGGTCGCGCGCCACCCGCTGGTACAACTCGAACTCCTTCGTTGTGGCCCGCCTGACCGGCGAGTACGTCCTGGACCACCACACCGCCAGCCAGTGTGACCCGCTGTACGACATCCGGGCGAACGCCTGGTGCCAGGACTGGGCGCAGGAGGTCATGGCCGGCATGGCGATGCCCCGGCTGGCCTGGCCGAGCGAGGTGGTGGGGCGGGTGCACGTCGCCGCCGCCGAAGCGACGGGCCTGCCCGTGGGCACGCCGGTCTGCGCCGGGACCGTGGACGCCTGGGCGGAGGCGTTCAGCGCTGGCGTACGACGACCCGGCGACCTGATGCTGATGTACGGCTCGACGATGTTCTTCGTGCAGGTGCTCCACGAGCTGCGCTCGCACGCCAAGCTCTGGACCACGGCCGGCGTCGAGCCCGGGACCTACACCCTCGCGGCGGGGATGAGCACCTCGGGCAGCCTGACCAGCTGGCTGCAGCAGCTCACCGGCGGGGTGCCGTTCGCGCAGCTCGTGGCCGAGGCCGCGGCCACGCCGCCGGGTGCCGCCGGGCTCGTCGTCCTGCCGTACTTCGCCGGCGAGCGCACCCCTATCTTCGACGCGAAGGCCCGCGGCGTGATCGCCGGGCTGAGCCTGCGGCACGACCGCGGCCACCTGTTCCGGGCGGTTTACGAGGGCATCGCCTGCGGCATCCGGCAGATCCTGGAGTTCCTGGACGGCGCGGCCGGACCGGCGCTGCGGATCGCGGCGGTCGGCGGTGGCACCCAGGGCGGGCTGTGGACGCAGATCGTGAGCGACGTGACCGGCCGCGAGCAGCTCGTGCCCGCCCAGACGATCGGCGCGAGCTACGGCGACGCGCTGCTCGCCGGCATCGGCACCGGGCTGCTCGACCCGTCGACCGACTGGGCCCGGGCCGGCTCGGTCATCACACCTGATGCGTCCCGGCGGCCGTTGTACGACGACCTGTACGCCAGCTACGTCGAGCTCTACCCGGCCACCCGCGAGCTCGTGCACGCTCTCGCGGACCGGCAGGAGCCCGCCCCGCCGCGGGACAGGCCGCCCCACCGGCGTAGCCGCTCATCGGCAGCCGGCTGACAGCAGCCCGGCGAGGACCCGGCGGTCATCCGGTGGGTGCAGGACGCTGCTCGACGTACCGGGCCCGTGGTCAGCCGTGACCAGCACGAGCGTCCCCGGCACGGCGCGTGTACACGGCGCAGCAACCCGGCCGACCACCAGGTCCAGGTGCACGGAGGTGGCCCGCCCGTCCGGCAGCGGCCAGGGGCCGCGCGAGGGCCGCAGCTCCACCGGCAGCCGGCCGTTCTGCAGCCCCGACCGCAGCCCGGGCGAGGGCGACCCGAGCCCGGTGAGCCGGATCAGCTGTGCCGAGGAGTTGAACATCGTCAGGGCAACGACCACCTGCCCGTTGTTCCGGCGTACCGGCCCGGTGACGAAGCGGACGGCCTCCGGAACAGGGACCCAGCCGCACAGCCGGTTGAGCTCCACCGCCGCCGAGCTCCGCGGCTCGGGAGGCAGCGCCAGCGCGACGGGCTGGTCGACGCCGTCGGCGCGGACCCGCACGCTCATCCGGGCACCCGCGACCGGGACGACCGGCGGCCCACCCGAGCGGCAGGTCACGGGCTGCTGCAGTACGAGCTGTGCCGTGGCGCCCGGCTCCAGCGGGTCGGCGGGTCCGGTGGTGCGCAGCAGGCTCCCTGGGATCGCGGCGCTCAGAACGGTGACAGAGGAGCGCCCCCGGTTGAGCAGCCGGAACGGCACCAGCATGCGGTAGGTCCCCGGGCCGGTCGGGGAGACGCTGAGGTAGACCGACTGGTGACCGTCCAGTCGCAGCACGGGGCCGGTCCGGCCGCTTGGGGCGCCGACCAGCCGCGCTGCGATGAGTGCCACGGCCAGCGCCACGACGACGCCTGGCAGTCGCTGACGGGTACGTCGCGCATCGGCGGCGGCCACTGTGGACACCTCGATGTGCGCCGCACGGGTCGGGTCCGAGACGGTGACCAGCGGTGGAGGGTCGCTGTCGCGAAAGCTCATACGCGGGGTGGACGGCTAGCCGTTCCGGCAGCTCACGCCCTGCCGTGTGAGGTCCGGGACCTGCGGGCGGCGGAGTCCAGGGCCACGGCGAGCAGGAGCACCGCACCGGTCACCATGAAGCGGTAGGAGGAATCCAGGTTCAACAGCGTCAAGCCGCTGGAGATGGACTGGATCACCACGATGCCGAGCAGGGCCGCGAAGGCCGACCCGCGACCACCGAACAGGCTGGTGCCACCGATGACCGCCGCGGCGATGGCGTTGAGGTTCACGTCCCCCGTACCGCTCGCCTGGTTGGCGGCGGCAAGTCGGGAGGCAGCGAGCACCCCGCCGACGGCCGCGAGAGTGGAGCACAGCACGAACGATGAGGTGTAGACGCGGCTGACGTTGATGCCGGCGCGGCGCGAGGCCTCGGCGTTGCCGCCGACGGCAAACAGTGTGCGGCCGTAGCGGGTACGGGTCAGCACGTAATGCATGATCAGGACCAGCGCAACAAAGAACACCACCATCCAGCCGATGCCGCGGTCCTGGTTGAGGAAGTAGGTGACGAACAGCAGCACCACCAGCAGCAGCCCGCTGCGCAGGGCGAGCAGCTGCAGCGACAGCCCGGACAGCCCGGCCTTGCGCCGAGCCTGGGCCCGTACCAGGCCGGCAGCGAACAACCCCGCGGCGGCGAGCACGGCCAGGACGTACGCGAGAGCGTGCGGCACGAAAGCGAGCTGGGCGAAGAAGACCAACCCAGAATCGAACGGGACATTGATCGACCCTTGCTTGCCGAGCACGTACAGCTGCAGCCCGAGAAAGGCCAGCAATCCGGCGAGGGTGATCACGAAGCTGGGGATGCCGAAGCGGTTGAACAGCTGGCCGTAGAGCAGCCCGATCACCGTCCCGGTCAGCACTGCGGCGATCACGGCCACCGCAACCGGCAGGTGCTGGTTGACGAACAGCACGGCGACCACTGCTGAGGACAGGCCGCTGACCGAGCCGACGGACAGGTCGATCTGCCCGAGCAGGAGCACGATGACGATGCCCAGGGCGATGACACCGACGGGTACGCACTCCATCGCCAGGTTCACCAGGTTGGCGCTGCTCAGGAAGATCGGGTTCAGGCTCTGGAACACCGCCCAGATCACCAGCAGGCCGACGGCGACCGGCAGGATCCCGAGGTCCCCACCCTTCGCCCGCTCGATGGCTGAGCGCACCGCGCCCGAGAGTCCCGCCCCCTGTGAGCGCAGCCGCTCGTCCTGCCGGTCGGTGGCGACGGATTCGACGGAAGCCGGCGTGTCGAGGTCGGTCATGAGCTCAGCTCCTTGTCGCGGTCCTGCTCCGACCCGGCCCGACGCGCCGAGCGTTGGGTGACGACATTGTCCGTGGCTCCGGTGATGGCCGCGATGATGTCCTCCGAGGACACCTCGGCGACCTTGAACACCCCGTTGTTCCGGCCCAGTCGCAGCACCACCACCGTGTCGGCGACGGCCTTCACGTCGACCATGTTGTGGCTGATCATGACCACCCCGAGCCCGCGCTCGCGCAATCGTTCCACCAGGTTGAGCACCTCTGCGGTCTGGGCCACGCCGAGGGCGGCCGTGGGTTCGTCCAGGATGATGACCTTGGGGTCACCGAGCAGCGAACGGGCGATCGCCACCGTCTGACGCTGACCGCCGGAGAGCGAGGCGACGGGCAGTCGTACGGTCGGGATCTTGGCTGACAGCTGCCGTAGCAGCTCCCAGGACCGGTTCTCCATCTGCACCTCGTCCAGCCGGAAACCGCCGATCTCCTGCCCGAGGAACAGGTTCTCCACCACGTTGAGGTTCTCGCACAGGGCGAGGTCCTGGTACACGGTCGCGATCCCCATCACGTGCGCAGCCGCCGGGCTCGGGATCGTCACATGGCTGCCCTCGAAGGTGATCTCGCCCGAGTCGGGCAGGTGCACACCGGACAGGACCTTCACCAGGGTGGACTTGCCGGCCCCGTTGTCGCCAACCACCGCGACGACCTCACCGGCGGCCACCTCGAGCTCGATGTCGGTGAGCGCGGCCACCGCGCCGAAGGTCTTGGTGATGCCACGCAGCGCCAGCACCGAGCCGGTGCTGCTGGAGGACGTCGTGGGTGAGGGCTGCGTCATGGATGTCCTAAGCCTTCGTCGGGTGCCCGCGCGGTGCCGGACATGGTCGGGCAGGGCACGTGCTAGGAGACGCCGGCCTTCTTGCAGGCGGCGGCGTACGCCGCGGTGCAGATCTTGTCGGCCTTGAGGGGGCCGTTCGTAATGAGCGTGTCCTTGAGGTTGGCGACGGTGACCACGGTCGGGACGAACAGCTCTGAGGGCGTGTCGAACAGCGTCGTCTTGCCCGCGGGCTTCTTGCCGGAGGCGAACCCATAGGCGACCTCGGCAGCGGCCTCGGCCACAGTCTTGATCGGCTTGGAGATGGTGTTGTACTGGTCGCCGTTGACGATGCGCTGCGCCGCAGCGAGCTCGGCGTCGTTACCGGTCACCGGAGGGACCGGGGTGCCGGCCGCCTTGAAGGCCGCGATGACGCCACCGCCCGTACCGTCGTTCGCCGCGACGACGCCGGCGATCTGGCCCTTGAACTGGGTGATCTCGCCGCTCGCCCACTCCTGCGCCTTGGCCGGCTGCCACATGGGGGTGTCGTACTCGGCGAGCAGCTTCAGGCCGCTGGTGTCCACGACGCTGTGCACCCCCGTCTTGATCAGGCCTGCGGCCGCGTCGGTCGGGGACCCGTTGACCTGCAGCAGGCCACCCTTGGCACCGGTCTTCTTCAGGTGGTCGACCAGGCTCTGCGCGATGAGCGCGCCGATCTTCTGGTTGTCGAAGGAGACGTAGTAGTCGGCCTTCTTGGCGGGGATCGGTCGGTCGTAGGAGATGACGGCGATGCCCTTGGCCTGGGCGGTCTGGACGATGGTGGCCGCGGCCGCGGAGTCGACGGCGTCGATGACGATGACCTTCGCGCCCTGCGCGATGACCGAGTTTGCCTGCTGCTGCTGCTTGGACGCATCGCCTTCGGCGTTCTGGTAGAGCACCTGGCAGCCCGAGCACAGCTGCTTCATCTTGTCCACGAACAGCGGCTTGTCGAACAGCTCGTAGCGTGTCGAGGCGATGTCGGGCATGAGGAAGGCGATCTTGGCGTTGGTGGGCGCCGAGCCCCCGGAGGACCCCGACCCGGAGCCGGTGGAGCCGGTCTTCGCGGTGGTCGACGCGCAGGCGCTGAGCGCCGTGGCGGCCACCGCAGCCATCGCGAGGGCGGGAAGTCGCAGTCGGACCTGGTTCACGGGCTTCTCCTTCGTGGAACCGCCGCTGCGGCGGTCCGTGGGTGGTGCGGGGTCGTGCGGGGCGGCGGCGCCGCCCCGCTCCTCAGGGGATCAACGAGACCTTGATCGAGCGCGTCCCGTCCGAGACGAGCTCCAGGCCCTGCGTGAACTCGGTCAGCGGGAGCTGGTGGGTGATGATCCGGTCCAGGGGGAGTCGTCCGGACTCGAGCAGGCGGATCGCCGCGGGCCAGCAGTGGGGGCCGAGATGCGCACCCCGCACGTCGAGCTCCTTGTCGTCGCTGATGATGCTCCAGTCGACGGTCACGTCGGACCCGAAGACGCCGTACTCGACGTAGGTACCGAGCTTGCGCAGCAGGGTCAGTCCCTGCAGGACGGCGGAGGGGTGCCCGCTGCCCTCCAGGTACACGTCGGCGCCGTACCCCTCGGTCAGGTCTAGGACGATCGGGACCGGGTCCTCGTGAGTGATGTTGACGGTGAGGTCGGCGCCGCAGAGCTTGGCGAGCTCCAGCTTGGTGTCGTTCACGTCGAGCGCGATGACGTGCGCCGGGTTCTTGGCTGCGGCGCCGGCGACCATTCCGAGACCTATCGGTCCGCACCCCGCGACGACCACGACGTCGTCGAAGGTGATGCCGCCGCGCTCCACGGCGTGCAGGGCGCAGGACAGCGGCTCGGCGAAGGCGGCGTGGGCGGCCGGGAGCGACTTGCTGATCGGGTGCACCAGCGCGTCGGCCGGGTAGAGCATGAACTCAGCCATGGCTCCCGGGGTGCGCCGCTTGAAGCCGTAGATGTCGTGCGGGGCGCACATCCAGTACTGCCCGCGCCGGCAGTAGCGGCATCGCCAGCAGGGCACGATCTGCTCGCTGACGACCCGGTCGCCGACGTCGACCCGCCAGCGCGTACGCGCCTGGTCGTCCAGCGCCACCACCTCACCGACGAACTCGTGCCCGGGGACGACCTCGGTCTCGGCCCAGGCCGGTCGGTGCTCGTCTCCCCAGAACTTCGCGGCGCCGTGGAAGCACTTCAGGTCGCTCGCACAGATGCCGACGGCCTCGACCCGCACGAGCGCCTCGCCGGGTCCGGGAACGGGGACCGGGATCTGCTCGAGCCGGTAGTCCTCGGGGCCGTGGCAGACGACCGCCTGCATCGTGTCCGGCACGGTGCTCCTTTCCGGCTGCCCACTTTGTGACCCGCCTCACCCTAGACTGGTCGCGGAACAGATGTCCAGCACGGTTGTGCAACCGTGATGTTTCCCCGGGCGAGGGGGATCGGCGCGCGTGACCGTGACACGATCGACCGGTATGAACGAGCACCCAGCCCTGCCCGACCCTGTCCGCTTCGCGCCCGAGCTCATGGCCGCTGCGGCCCGGCTGTACTACCTGCAGGACGCGACCCAGGCCGAGATCGCCGACCGCCTGGGGACAAGCCGCCCGACGGTCAGCCGGTTGCTCGCCGAAGCACGCCGGGTCGGCATCGTGCGGATCGACATCGTCGAGCCGACCGACGGCGGTCTGGACGAGCTGGCCGGTCGTACCGCCGAGTCACTGGGCATCTCCAAGGTGTGGCTGGTTCCTGCGGGCACCCGCCCGGCGCTCGGTGCGGCGTTGGCGCCGGCCGTTCGGCAGGCTCTGCTGGCCGCGGACCTTCGCGCCGGGGACGTGCTGCTGGTCTCCTCCGGCCGGACCGTGCATGCGGCCGCCCAGGCCGAGCTGCCGGAGCTCCCCGGCGTCATCATCGTGCCGACCGTCGGCGGTCGGGACGAGCCGGAGGCGTGGTACCAAACCAACGAGATCACCCGGCAGGTGGCGGTCCAGGTCCATGGCCGCCCCACCTTCCTCTACGCCCCGGTCCTGCCGGGCAAGGCCCTGCGACGGCTGCTGCTCGACGACCCGGGTACGCGGGCCGTGCTCGACCTCTGGGGACGGGCCAGTTGCGCCCTGCTCGGCGTCGGCGCCCCCCCGCTGGCACGCCAGTCCCTGCACGGGTCCTTCTCCCCCGACGACCCCTGGCTGCAGAACGCAGTGGGCGACATCTGCGCCCGCTTCTACGACGAGAACGGCGCACCGCTGGCCTTTCCCGGCTCGGAGCGCCTGCTGTCCACCGACCTCGAGACGCTGCGGCGCATCCCTACGACGATCGCGCTGGCCGCCGGCACCGAGAAGCTCAGCAGCATCCGGGCCGGTGCCCGGGCCGGGTGGTTCAACCAGCTCGTGACCGACACGTCCACCGCCCAGGCCCTGCTGGCGGCGGCACCTGACTCCTAGCTCCGCCTCCCGACCCAGGCAGAGAACGACCGCAGCGAACCGGACCCGGGGCGCCGCAGCCACGGCCAGGGGTGCAGAGCCACGACGTCCAGGGCGGCGCTGCGGTGGCGGAAACCCGGGACGGGCGCGAAGGTCACCGCCAACCGGCGCCCGGCCAGCTCGGTCACCGGGTCCCCGACGCGCACCTCGCAGTCGAGCTCAGCCAATGCTTCGGTCAGGAACACCAGGCGCTTGCCCGACAGGCGCAGCCGGGCCAACAGCGGCTCGTCGAACACGAACACGCGCGGCAGGTCGGGGTGCGCCAGCAGCGCTGGGTCCCCGGTCCCGAGCGACTCCGCCGTCAGCCAGACCACATCGGGAGCACCCGTGAGCAGAGGCTCGACCGGGCCGCCGTCTGTCATCCCGCCCGTGACGCCGGGTGCCCCGTCGACCTTCGGGCCGGCGCTGCTGTCCGGCCAGTCCTGGATCGGGCACGCCTGCTTCAGCGCGCAGCTGCGGCACAGCCCAGGCGCCCGCTTCTCCACCTGCCAGCGCGAGAAGCCGTACGGCTTGGCCGATCCCGCTCCGGTCGTCCACTGCCAGCCCAGGCGGTTGGCGGCACGCGAGCCGTCCAGCAGGTTGCGGTAGAGCAGGTCCTCGCCCTCGCGCCAGTCCCGACCGCCTCGGACCGTCCACTGGGAGGCGAGCCACATGCGGGTCTGGTTGACCAGCCACCCGTCCTGCTCCAGCTCGCTGACAGTGCTTTTCATGCAGGCCATCTCACGCGGCCACGGGTCCTGCGTACTGGTGACCCTCGGCTCGGTGCGCAGCGACTGCGCGAGCCCGGGCCCAATCCTGGCGTAGAGGTGCCGGGCGTACTCCTGCCACAGCAGCTCATCGCGGTACTTCGACCGGTCCGCCGGGGGCGCTGCGCCTGCGGCTTCCCAGACCTGCGGCAGTGTCAGCAGCCCGTGCCTGATGTACGGCGACAGCCTGGAGGCACCGCGAGCGCTCTCGGGCAGCACCTGGCTGCGCCGTCGCGCATAGCCGGTGAGGTCCAGGGCCGCGAGGGCGGCGTCGGCAGCAGCCTGACCCCCCCGGATCCGGGAGGCATGCGGCTCGTCACCGGACAGATGCCCCAGGTGTGTCCGGACCCACTGCAGCGCCGCGTCGGACCGGGGCGGCGAGACGATGGGCACCTGGTCATTCTGGGTGGCCCACCGCCGCGCCGCGACTCAGCCGACCGGTCTCAGCCAGCCGTCACAGGCCAAGGCGCTCGCTGGCCTGCTGGACCCCCTGCACGCGAGCCGTGATCTTCTGAAAAGCCACGTCGCGGGCGAAGTCCGGCGAGCCGTGCCTCGGCTTGTCGTCGACGCTGAACGGCGAGAAGCCGCAGTCGTCGGTGGCGCCGAGGCGCTCCTTCGGGATGTGATTCGCGGCGGTGACCAGGTCCCCGGCCACCTGTTCGGCGGTCTCGACCGTGGGGTTCAGGGGGTCGATGACACCGATGAAGCACACCTGCGGTACGCCGTTCGCGTCCTCCCGGCTGTGCTCGCCGACCAGCTTGTACACCCGCTCCTTGTCCTTCTCGCTGGCCAGCTGCATGAGGAAGTAGCCCGCGTTCATCTTGAACATCGACGGCAGCAGCTCGGCGTAGTCGACCTCGGCGCTGTGCACCGAGTCCATGTCGCCGCCGGGGCAGGTGTGGATCCCGATGTTGGTGCGCTCGGCCGCCGAGAAGCGGTCGATGACGCGGTTGTTGAGTTCGATGAACTGCTCCAGCATGCGCCGTCCGGTCCATGGGTTGCGGGGATCGTTCTTGCTCGCCAGCCGGCCCTCGGTGAAGTCGATGGAGACCCGCGCCGCGCCGGCAGCAAAGGCCTGCCGGATGTCCTTCTCCGCCTCGTCGCACACATCGGCAAGGAACTGCTCGCGGGAGTACCCGTCGACTTGCCCGTCCAGCGGGTACAGCAGCGACATCATCGACGGTGCGATGACCGCCTGCTTGAGCGGCTTGGTTGCCATCGGCAGCGACTTCTCGACGTACTGGGACGCGAAGGTCTTGTAGCGGAACGGTCCGGACGTCAGTCGCGGCAGCTGGCGATGGTGACCGTCGTCGAAGATGGCGAAGTACTGACCGTCGGCGGCCAAGTTGTTCGCCAAGCCGGTGCCGGCGAGGGTGTCGGTGATCGGGTAGGTGGCGAAGCTGGACGCGCGCTGCTCCCCGTCGGACACGATCGGCGAACCCGTCGCCTCCATCCGCTCGATCGAGTCACGGCAGGCCGTCTCCTGCTGCTCGGCCAACGCCTCGAACGCGATGTCCCCCGCGTCGTAGGAGGCGATCGCAGCCTGCAGGCTGGCTGGGCGCGGCAGCGAGCCGACGTTCTCGGTGGGGATGGGCATGCGGGCGCTCCTTTGTCGGTGGGTCCGGCTGATCAGGCCCAACGAGGCCTGGAGCCGACCGTGGGGACACTAGAGCCTGGGGGTGATACCGGCTCAGGCGGGATCCTGGGCGACGCCGCCGGCGAACCAGGCGACCGCGTCCCGAAGCGCCGGTCGCCAGACGCGGAAGGTGTGGCCCCCGGGACGGACGACGAGCTGCGGTCGACCTCCGACGCTGCGGTCCAGGGTCGTCAGCGCTTTGGCGTCCCGGCGCAAGGGGTCGGCGTCCCCCACGTCGATCCGGAGCTGCACGCTCCGGCTCGCCAGTCGGTGCTGGAGCAGCCACCCGGGCGTGTGCCGGTCGATGACGGCCGGAAGGTCCACCGGGTGCCCGAACAGGTCGCCGAGGGTGCCGTAACTGTAGGTCGGCGCGGTCAGGGGCGAGAGCGCGGCGACGCGGGAGAACTGCGCCGGGTGGCGCAGCCCGACGGCCAACGCGCAGTACCCGCCGGCCGAGTTGCCGGCGACGCCCCGCGCCGCGGCGGCCGGCATCGTACGCAGGAGGCGGTCCACGTCCGGCACGACGTCATCGACGAGGTAGCTCTCAGCCTGCAGCCGTGGCCCATCGACGCACTCGGAGTCCGCCAGCCAGCCGGTCGACATCCGGGGGGCGACCAGGATCGCCGGGCTCCCTGCAGTGGCCGAGGCGAGGCCGGCCACGGCCGCCTCACCTCCGCGGAACCAGTCCAGCGGAACGCCGGGTGACCCGTGCAGCAGGTACAGCACCGGGAAGTGTCGGCCCGGCTCGGTGAAGTACTGCGGCGGCAGGTAGACCAGTGCGTCCCGGGTCGGCGTCCGGCTGACCGGGCCCGGCAGGGGCACCGACACGACCGCGCCTCGCGACCGGTAGGACACCTCCTGGGCCGCTGCGGCCGTCGGCTGCCAGACGGCCCGGGCGCCGGCGACCGGCCAGGGCCGAGGCCCCGCGATATCGCCCACTTTCGGCAAGTAGGCGAAGTAGGCGTTGACGTACGCCGCGATAGCAAGGGCGAGCACCAGCACGCCGGCCGAGCGACCCCGGTGGGCACCCAGCCGTGGCGCGGAGCGGAGCAGCAGGATCGCAGCCACCAGACCCAGAGCGCCGGCGAGCCAGGGAGTGGCGAGCGGCCAGGACGGCACGCGTCCTCCTCCCCGCGCCACCGCAGACCGGAGGCGACTCTCGGGCAACTCCCTTGCGCCGAGCGCTGTTCCGGCTCGGCGCTGCGCTAAGCCTACAGTCGCACCCGGACGAGAAAGTCTGACATCTCGCCGGACCAGATCTGCAATGCGGCAGGCCGGGCGATGACGACGTAACTGGAAGGATCATCGAATGACCGTGTACCGGCGAACCCTGTTCGCGACGACCGCCCTGGTAGGAGCGCTGTCCACCGCGCTGCCCCTGTCCGCGGCGCACGCGGCCCCGGCACCGACCCGCGCCGCTACTCCAGCTCCCTCGGCTGCCCCAGCCCTGCGGGCCGCTCCCGTCCGAGCCGTTGCGCCCGGCGGCACCGGGCTGCACTGGCTGATGCGGTCCGGGCAGCACACGCTCGTCGTCGACGTCGTGGACCGCACCGGCTGGGACTGGCCGGTCCGGGCCGCCAGCCGGGACTGGACCACCGCGCATGTCCGCTACCGGTACGTGCGTTCCTGCGGGGCCGGCGTGCCCTGCGTCGTGGTCCGAGAGGGCTCCTATGGTCCTACCGATTGGTCGGGCAGCACGGACGCCTTCGGCGGCCAGATGCAGACCTTCGCCGGCACGGTGCAGATCCGGCTGAACGACACCTACCGGATGAGCGCGACCGAGCACCGGGCGGTCGCCTGCCATGAGCTCGGGCACGCTTTGGGGTTGGACCACGATGGACGGGCGAGCAGCTGCTTGGAGTCCGTCCCGCAAGCGGTGCACCCGGATGGCGTCGACCGGACCCGGCTCGAGGCGCTGTACGGCCACGGCGGCTGAGCCGGACAAAGCCGGGACGACCACCAGGACGACCACCGGCGGCACCCCTGAGGGATGCCGCAGGTGGTCGTGTTCCTGCTGATCGCTGCGCGTCAGTTGGGCGCGCCGACCGTCGTACCGGAGGTCTGCACGGCGTACCCGGTGTAGGTGCCAGCGCCGCCGAGGGCGGGGGCGTCGTGGCTGTACGCGATGTGCGCGTAGCCGGACGGGTCGGTGTCGACGGCGAAGTCGTCGAGCAACTGCCGACCCGTGGTGCAGGACGCGCCGCCCTCGCAGATCGTCCCGCGGTGCACGGTTGTGACCTGCTTCGGGGCGCCGAACCCGCGGCCCGTGTCCTGGACCAGGTAGACCGACCAGAGCTGGTTCGGGCCCGGAGCGCCCGTCGTGCCGTAGTAGACCAGGTCGGTCCCGGTGGCCGAGGCCACTACCCAGGGCTCAACGGCCTGAGTGAGGCCGCTGCTCAGCGATCCGGTGCAGCTCCAGGTGCTGCCGTGGTCGGCGGAGCGGGCGGCGAAGACCTTGCTGTCGTTCGACCAGGTCTCCACCAGCGAGCCGTTCGGTGCGACCGAGATGTTCGGGAACTGATGGTTCAGCGTGCCGCCGCTCCCGGTTGAGCAGGGGATGGCTTTGTCGGTGAAGCTGTGACCGCCGTCGCTGGACACGGCCACAAAAGCCTCGTTGTACGGCGCACCGCTCAGCACGCTGCCCGGGCCCGGGTCCTTCGACGGCGCGACAAAGGACTGGTAGGCGTAGAAGCCCGCCGGGGTGCTGCGGGCGTGGTCGATCGCGATGTTGCCGAGCTGGTTGTTGCTGGCCTTGTAGTCCGTCGGCGGGATCGCCGTGGAGACCTGGGTGTAAGGACCGCCGCCGGTGTCGCTGCGCAGCACGTCGATGTTGTTGCTGACGATGTCGTGGTAGGTCAGCAACGAGGTCTTGGCGCCGTAGGCCGCGATCCACTCGCGGTCGTCGAGCGGCACCCCGGCCTGTACCGGGATCTGGCTGAACGTCTTGGCGTTGTCCACCGAGGTGGCGACGTTGATGCTCGCGAGGTTCAGGCTCGCGACGTAGACGCGGTAAGTACCCGTCGCCGGGTCCTTGACCGGGGCGATCGCCGTGTCGATGTCGCCGCCCGAGGCCCCTACCCCGCCGACCGCATTGGGCTGGCCGGAGTAGGTCAGGCCGCAAGCCGAGGCGCCCGCGCCTCCTGGCCGGGTGCCGCGCCAGAGCTGGCTGCCACCGCCAACGCCGTCCTCGGAGCCCAGCACGGTCAGGCCAGCCTTGGACACGTGCAGGGAGGGCTCACCCGCGGTGTTGCTCCCGCAGCCGGGTGCGCCCACGGTCTGGCCCTGCATCTGGCCCGTGACAAAACTGGCAGCACCAGTGGTCGTACTACCGGCCTTGTGCGTCCCCGCGCCATTGCTGGATGCCGAGGCGACCGAGACCGTCGACAGGACGAGGGCACCTGCCCCCAGGACAACTGCGCGCTTGCGTACTGGTCCGGACCACACATCGACCTCCAGGATTGTTCAGCCTTCTTTGTCCCCCCCTGGTGCCATTGTCACACGAGAACTGGGCTCTAAACTCAGGGGGAGGTCGTCGCGCCCAGGGCCTGCACCGCCGCAGTGGCCACCGCCTCGTCCTGCTCGCCCGTACCGCCACTGGCCCCGACAGCCCCCAGCAGAACGCCGTCCCGGTAGACCGGCACCGCGCCGGTCTGCGGGGTGTATGCACCGTGCGTCATCGTGGTGAGGGAACCCGCGAAGTTGGGCATCGAGGCCATCTTCTCCTTCTGCGCGGCGCTCGGTGTGCCGTACGCAGCCGACGTCCAGGCCTTGCCCTGCGCGACGGTTGCGGTGATCCAGGGCGCGCCGTCCATCCGCGCCAGCGCGATCAGATGCCCACCGGGGTCCATGACGGCGAACGCCATCGCCACCCCCACGTCCTTCGCGGCATCGCTTGCGGCAGCGCACAGCGCCAGGGCCTCGTCATGGGTCAGCACGCCGCCATCATGCCCCGCCAGGCTGGAGCGACGCCGGGAGCAAGCTGAAAACAGGATCCGGTGCCGGCAGGACATCGGCCGGTCGCGTCGAAGACATACGTGTCACCCGGAGTTCAGCGTGTGCGTAACCGCCATGGTTCTGCCGGGGACTACGTCGATGATGGAGGTCATGATGCGCCGCTCCCCAAGAGCCCTGCTCACCGCCGCACTGCTGGGTGCTGCGGCCCTGGCTGTCCCCGCCTCGGCCGCCACCACTGCCGCCTCGTCGGGACACTGTGCCCGGCAGAGCGATATCCGCGTCCCGGGTGCCGGCAAGCAGCTGGTCACCTGCGCCGCGGACCTGTCGCTGCCCCAGCTGATCGCGCAGGGGCTCACCGACCCCAGTGACTGGGCAGGGTTGGCCGCGTCCGGCACCCGGAACCCGGTGGCCGGCCCAGGCCTGCAGGTCGACGGCTACTTCGCCGACGACGACTCCACTCTGAACGCCGAGCACGGCTGGAACCACGACTCGCAGTTCGTGATCCGCCTGCCCGACCATTGGAACGGCAAGCTGGTGGTCACCGGCGCGCCCGGGGTGCGCAAGCAGTACGCCGACGACCAGATCTTCAGTGACTGGTTCCTGGCCCGCGGCTACGCCTACGCCTCGATCGACAAGGGCAACAGCGGCACCTCGTTCTACGACAACGCCTCCCGCTCCGGACCGGGCCAGCCCGAGCAGGAGTGGAACTACCGGGTCACCGAGCTCACCAAGGCCGTGAAGCCGGTCCTCCAGCAGCGCTACGGCCACCTCCCGGCCCGCACGTACATGACGGGGATCTCCAACGGCGGGTACCTCACCCGGTGGCAGCTGGAGAACCGCCCCGAGCTGTACGACGGCGGCGTCGACTGGGAGGGCACGCTGTTCCGCGCCGCGGGTCCCAACGTGCTCACCTACCTGCCGACCGCCATCAAGAACTACCCCGCGTACGCCGCGACCGGTGACGCGGCCGCGCACGCGGCGATCATCAAGGCCGGCTTCGCGCCCGGGTCGGAGTTCCTATGGCCCGACCACGAGGCCGAGTACTGGGACCTCACCCAGCGCACCTACCGGGAGTCCTTCGACCCGAACTATGACCGGGCACTGAAGGCCGGGATCCCGTTCTGCCACAGCGGCACCCCGATGTGCGACGCCGACTACAACTACGCCAAGCGTCCTGCCGCCGTGCACAACGCCGTCGGTTCGGTGTCGCTGACCGGGAAGATCGGCAAGCCGATGCTGACCCTGCATGGCAGCCTGGACGCGCTGCTGCCGATCCGCACCGACAGCGACGTCTACATCCCGATGGTCCGCAACGCCGGTCGTGGTGCGCTCTCGCGCTACTACGTCATCCAGGGCGGCAACCACGTCGATGGCCGCTACGACGCCTACCCGAGCAAGCTCCGGCCGATCCTGCCCTGCTACCGCAGAGCCTTCACCGATCTCGAGCGGTGGGTCGAGCACGGCGCCCGCCCGCCCGCGAGCCAGACGGTGACCAGGCCGACCACCGGCGACGTGGTGAACAGCTGCTCCCAGATCGCACCGTGAAAGGGATCCTTGCCATGCCACACCGTCCGTCCCGCGCCCGCGCCACCGTCGTGGCGGCCGTCGGACTGGGGCTCGCCGCCTCACTCACCGCTTATGCCTCAGGACCAGGACCGGCGGCGAACGGGCTGACGCCCGGTACCGGCGCCCGCAAGGCCAGCACGCAGCCGGGTCCGTCCAGCCTGGCGGCCAAGGCGCTGCTCGCCGACGTACAGGCCCGGGCGGCTGCCGGTGCCTTCGCGCATCCGGTGTCCGGAGCCCCGATCGTGGGGCCTGACTACGTCCGCAGCCCGAACGTCTCGTTGCTGCACCGGATACCACTACCGGCCGACGGTGTGGGCGCCCGGGTCGTCGGCAACTTCCTGTACGTCACCAGCACCAAAGACCTCGAGATCTACGACATCTCCAGGCCGACCTCACCGGTCCAGGTCGGCTCGGTCAACCTCGACGTCGAATTCGAGAACGAGCAGGTGCCGACCGACGGCTCGCTGCTCGGCATCTCCGGGCAGACCTCGACCGTGACCGCCAACGGCCCGTGCACGCCGGCCGCGACGACCTCGAGCACGTACAAGGCCAATTGCCTCGCGTTGTTCGACGTACGGCACAAAGCCGCCCCCGTCCAGGCTGCAGCTGTCGGTGGCGCCGGTGACCACACCTCCACCTGCGTCACCGTCGCCGGTCAGTCCTGCGCCTACTTCTACGGCTCCAGTGGCCACATCACCGACGCCCGGCAGGCGCTGGCCAGGCACAAGGCGAGCCTGCTGCCGACCAACTGGCAGGCGGCGCTGAAGGCGCGCTACGGCGTGACCGAGGCCTCCTGCCATCACCAGGTGCAGCTGCGGCCCGGGGTCCTGCTCACCGCGTGCCAGCCGATGGCGCTGATCTCGGTCAACCCGGCGGACGGCGGCTCGATCACCAACCCGGCGCTGCTGTCCACGGCGGACTACAGCAAAGCCCCCGACGACCAGGCCCGCTTCGTACACGGCGTCGGATGGGCCCGGGCCGGGACCGACAAGATCATGCTTTCGGGCGGCGAGACCAACTTCACCGGCGTGTGCAACCCGACGGCCGGCGCGTTCTCGACCTTCCTGGTCGGCGGTACCGCCAAGCACCCGAGCTTCACCTTCGCCGACCAGGTGCGCCCGCACTCCGGGCAGTACGTCGATGGCAATCCCCCCGACGGCGGCTACTCCTTCGGCTGCTCCTCACACTGGTTCGAGCCCCAGCCGGCCTTCCACAACGGCGGCCTGGTGGCCCTGGCTAGTTACGAGAACGGCACCCGCATCAAGCGGGTCAGCCCCACCGGCAAGATCTCCGAGGTCGGCTTCTTCGAGCCGCTGGGTGGCAGCACCTCCGCCCCGCACTGGGCCGGGGACGGCCGTACGATCTACGCGATCGACTACCACCGGGGTATCGACGTCCTGCACTACAACGGCCCGCTCACCTGACCGGAGCTCTGCTTGCTGCTGCCGTTCACCCTCGGACTGCCGGTGACCACCGAGCGGCTCGAGCTGCGCTCCTTCACGGCGTACGACCACGCCCCGCTGCTCGCGTTCCAGTCCTTGCCGGATGTGGTCCGCTACGTGCCGTACGAGCCGCGGACGCCGGACGGGATGGCCACGGCCCTGACCAGCAAGATCGCCGGAACGGTCCTGCGCGGTCCCGGCGACCGCCTGGATGTCGCTGTGGCGCTGCGGGACGGCACGCTGGTCGGTGATCTCGTGGTGATGCTGCACGCCGTGGAGCACGCGAGCGTCGAGGTCGGTTGGATCTTCGACCCTGTTCACGGCGGACAGGGCTTGGCGACCGAGGCCGTCGCCGCCCTGCTCGACTTGGTCTTCATCGACCTCGGTGCCCACCGGGCCGTGGCCCGGGTCGACGCACGCAACGCGCGCTCCCTCGCGCTCTGCAGCCGGCTGGGCATGCGCTGCGAGGCGCACCTGGTGGACAACGAGTGGTTCAAGGGCGAGTGGTCCAGCGAGATCGACTACGCGATCCTTGCCCGGGAGTGGCGGGCCTCCCGAGCGAGCTGACCGGCGGAGTCGGCATGCTTGCCGACCGGCTCTGCGGCCGACACCATGCGCCCATGGCGGCAGTGGAGGTTGCGGACCTGCACGTTCAGTACGGCGACGTCGAAGCGGTCCGGGGCGTTGCCTTCTCGGTCGCCGAAGGGGAGGTCTTCGGCCTGCTCGGGCCGAACGGAGCAGGCAAGACCAGCACGCTTGAGGTGTGCGAGGGCTACCGGGCACCCAGCAGCGGCCGGGTGCAGGTGCTGGGCCGCGACCCGGCCGACCGCACGCTGCGGCAGACGGTCGGTGTCGTACTGCAAGACATCGCCGTCACCCCGTTCCTGAGCGTGCGGGAGGTCGTGACCCGCAACGCCGCGTACTACGACCACCCCCGAGGGGTCGAGGACGTCGTGGCGCTGGTCGGGCTGCAGGACAAGGCCGCTGCGCGGGTCAACACGCTCTCGGGCGGCCAGCAGCGCCGGCTCGACCTGGCGTTGGGGATCATCGGTCGTCCGACGCTGCTGTTCCTGGACGAGCCCACGACCGGGTTCGACCCGTCGGCCCGGCGCGGAGCGTGGGAGGTCATCCGGGCGCTGCGCGACGAGGGCACCACCATCGTGCTGACCACCCACTACCTGGAGGAGGCCGAGGCGCTCGCCGACCGGGTCTGCGTCCTGGCGGCCGGCCGGGTCCTGGCCGAGGGGCCGCCGGCGGCGCTGAGCGGGCGGGACGACGCCCCCGCGACCGTACGGTTCGGGCTTCCGGACGGTCCGCTGCCACCGGTGGCACCGGGCGACGTCGTCACCCGCAACGGCGACCTGATCGCGGTCGCCACTACGGACGCGGTGCGCACGCTGCACGTCCTGACCGGGTGGTCGCTCGAGCGCGGTACGCCGCTGGCCGGCCTGATCGTGGAACGCCCCTCGCTGGAGGACGTCTACCTGCAGCTCACCGCGGGTGCGGCATGAAGCCCGGCGCCCTGGTCGCACATCAGGTCAGGTACGAGCAAAAGGCGTACTGGCGCAACCCGGCGAGTGCGTTCTTCACCTTCGTGTTCCCGCTGGTCTTCCTGGTCATCTTCGCTTCGCTCAACAACGGGGCCACGATCGACTTTCTGGGCGGGTTGGCCTACAACCAGTTCTTCGTCCCGGCCATCATCGCCTTCGGTGTCATCTCCGCGACCTACACCCAGCTTGCGATCACGCTGACCCTGCGTCGCCAGACCGGTGAGCTCAAGCGGTTGCGCACGACCCCGCTGCCGTCCTGGGCGCTGATCGGCGGCCTGCTTGGCAACTCCATGGTCGTCGCGGTCCTGATCACCGCACTGACCACCGCCCTCGGGATCGTTGCCTACGGGGTGGTGTTCCCCGGCCATTGGCTCGCCCTGCTCGTTGCCCTGCTCGTCGGGGCCGGCACGTTCTGCGCCATCGGGGTGATGGTGTCCACCCTGGTGCCCAACGCCGACGCCGCCCCCGCCGTCGTCAACGCCGTGTTCTTCCCGGTGGTGTTTCTGTCCGGGACGTTTTTCCCCATCAACCCCACTTCGGTCATTGCCAAGATTGCGGACGTGTTCCCGGTCCGGCACTTCAACCAAGCTGTCTTCAGCGCCTTTGACCCCCGCCTGCCGCACGGTCCCACCCACGGCTTCGCCTGGGGCGACGTCGCTGTCCTGGCCCTCTGGGCAGCAGCCGCGGCCGCCATCGCCGTACGCCGGTTCCGGTGGGCACCTCGGCGATAGCACCGCGGGCCGGTCAGCCAGCCCGCCGTGTCGAGAAGGACGCGTCAGCTTCGACCTTGGGGTGAAGTGCGGCCACAACGGCCCGTTCCGAGAGAGGACGAAGCCATGCGATACATGCTCCTGCAGGGCTACGGAGGCGTCGAACTCGAGGGCTGCGCGCCCATGACCGAGTGGGCGCCCAAAGACGTGCGGGCCCACATCGACTTCCAGCACGCCCTGAACGCCGAGCTGCTGGACAGCGGCGAGCTGGTAGACGCGCAGGGCCTCGCCGGCCCGGACGCCGCGAAGTTCGTGGTGTCCGACGGCGTCACGCCGCCGAAGATCATCGACGGCCCCTACCCGGAGTCGAAGGAGCTGCTGGCGGCCGCGCCTGGCCCGGGCGGTGTGCCGATCCAGCAGCAGATCGAGGTGCGCCAGGTGCTGGGCGCGCCTGACCCCGAGGTGTGACCCCTGGCGCGGTCGAGGGCCTGCTGCGCGAGCTCGCGCCGCAGGCCCTTGGCGCGGTGGCCCGCAGGTACGGCAAGTTCGACCCGCTGGAGTGAGATCGCAAAGGCGTCCACCAGACTGGAGTCCGTGACGGGTAACCCGATGGTGCGTCTCAACCGTGCCGTCGCGGTCGCAATGGTGCACGGACCTGCCACAGGCCTCGCGCTGCTCGACGGGCTCGAGCTGCACGACTCCCACCGGCTGGACGCCGTCCGCGCACACCTGCTCGAAGACACCGGTGACCTCGCTGCGGCAGCCCACTGCTACGCCGTGGCCGCGGCGCGTACCGGCAACGCACGCGAACGCGACTACCTCGTGAAGCAGGCGGCGCGGGTGAGGGCGAGCGGTTTGCCCTCCCTAGGCAGCACCGCTTCCTGACAGGTGCACAACGCCGGCTACATCCGAGTGGGAGCTCTCCGATCGGTGGTGTCAGGTCCCCTGTTGGTCCGGAACCACGACTGATGCTGACCACGGGCATGGAAAGCCGGGAACCGTCCGCTGCCTCCCTCACCGGAAGGCGCCGCCAGGCGACCAACGAATCCGGTCCTGGCTCTGCGCCCGCTGCCAGCAATCTGTCGAGCAAAGACCGCTCGTTCGCCATGACCACGAGTGAATCCTGAACCAGCACAGGGCCGCACCAGGACAGCCGCGGACATGCTAAGGCGGCACGACCTTGAGCCATTGGCCCGTGGTGACATCTGTTTCAGACGTTGAAGCGGAACTCGACGACGTCGCCGTCCTGCATCACGTAGTCCTTGCCTTCCACGCGCGCCTTGCCTGCGGACCGGGCCGCGACCACCGAACCGGCTGCCACCAGGTCGGTGAACCCGATGACCTCGGCCTTGATGAAACCGCGCTGGAAGTCGGTGTGGATCACGCCGGCGGCCTCCGGAGCGGTCGCGCCCTTGCGAATCGTCCAGGCGCGCGCCTCCTTCGGGCCGGCCGTGAGATAGGTCTGCAGCCCGAGGGTGTCGAAGCCGATCCGGGCCAGCTGGTGCAAGCCGGATTCGTCCTGGCCCATCGACTGCAGCAGCTCCAGCGCCTCGTCCTCAGCCATCTCGATGAGCTCGCTCTCAACCTGCGCATCGAGGAACACCGCCTCGGCGGGGGCGACGAGGGCAGCGAGCTCGGGCCGGGTGCCGTCGGAGGCGAGCCCGGCCTCATCCAGGTTGAACACGTACAGGAACGGCTTGGCCGTCAGCAGGTGCAGCTCCCGCAGCGGCTCGCGGTCCAGACCCGCGCCGAAGACGGTCTGCCCGCCGTCCAGGACCTCGCGGGCCCGTCGTACGGCCTCGAGCACGACGGCGGTCTCCTTCTTCAGCCGCGCCTCCTTCTCCAGGCGCGGCAAAGCCCGATCGATGGTCTGCAGGTCGGCCAGGACCAACTCGGTGTTGACGGTCTCGATGTCGTCCTTCGGGGAGACCCGGCCGTCGACGTGCACGACGTTGTCGTCGTCGAAGGCCCGGATCACCTGGCAGATCGCGTCACAGTCCCGGACGTGGGCCAGGAACTTGTTCCCCAGCCCCTCACCCTCGCTTGCGCCACGGACGATGCCGGCGATGTCCACGAAGTCGACCGTCGCCGGGATCGTCTTCTGCGAGCTGAACAGCGCCGTGAGAGTGCCGAGGCGTGCGTCCGGTACACCGACGACGCCAATGTTCGGGTCGATGGTCGCGAACGGGTAGTTCGCCGCCAGCACGTCGTTCTTGGTGAGGGCGTTGAACAGGGTGCTCTTGCCGACGTTGGGCAGACCCACGATGCCGATGGAAAGGCTCACCGGTGCCAAGGTACCGGTGTGCCCACGAACCCGATCCCGCTGCCCGACGTGCGCGCCGTCACCTACGACCTGTGGCTGACGCTGCTCCAGGACGCCGACCCGGCCTCGACCCGGGACGCACGGGTCCGCGCCCTCGCCGAGGTCCTACCGACCTCGTACGACGGGGCGCTGCAGTTGCTGGTGGAGGCGAGGTCTGCGCTGCACGCTGGCTGGGAGCGCGGACGCGCGCAGACCGTCAGCGAGATCGCCGAAGGGGTGGTGAGATCCGGCGGCCGGGAGCTCGGGGCAGGAATGATCGAGGCGGTCGTCGCGGCTCTCGAGCAAGCCACGACAGCTGCCTCGGTCGCCCTGCTCCCGGGAGCAGTCACCACGCTGACCAGGCTGTCGCAGGCTGGTCTCGAACTCGCGCTGGTCTGCGACACGGGCATGTCGAGCGGCGCTCACCTGCGCCAGGTGCTCGACCAGCTCGGCCTGCTGGAGCTGTTCGGGGTGACGGTGTTCAGCGACGAGGTCGGGGTGCCCAAACCGGGGATGCGGCCGTTCACGCTCGCCTTGGACGCACTCGGCGTGACCGCCCAGCAGGCTGTGCACGTGGGGGATCTACGGCGTCGCGACGTCGCCGGTGCAGTGGGGGTGGGCATGCGCGCCGTCCGGTACAGAGGGGCGCACGACGACGCCTTCGACTCGGGGCCGGCAGACGCGCCGCACGTCCTGGACGACCACCGCGACCTGCTGCAGCTGCTCGGCCTTGGGTGAGCGAGCTGGTCGACGGGACGCCCGCACCGGGCAGGAGGCGCTACTTGCCTCGCGTCCGTCCGGTCGTGGCGCGCCGAACTTGTCGGAGTTACGTGCGACGGTCCCTGCATGGACCTCCTGCTGCTCCTGCTGGCACTTCTCGTCGGCGTCGCCCTCGGCCTTGCCGTCGGGTTGTCGCACCTGTCTGGGATGCGGGCCGAGCTGCGCGCCGCCGAGCTCACCGAGGCTCGTCTACGCGCCGGGGACGGCGACCTCGCGCTCCGGCAGGACTCCGTCGCCTCCCTCGTGGCACCGCTGGAGGAGCAACTCGTGCGGGTCGAGGGGCAACTGCGCGCGCTGGAGGCCGAGCGAGTACGGGCCGCTGCGGAGTTGCGCGAGCAGGTGACCGTCGTCGCGGCCGGGTCGGATCGGCTCGGCCGCGAGACGGCCGCCCTGGTGAGTGCGCTGCGTAAGCCGCAGACCAGGGGCCGCTGGGGCGAGCTGCAACTGAGACGGGTGTGCGAGCACGCCGGCATGCTGGCTCGCTGCGACTTCGAGGAGCAGGCCTCGGTCGCCGGGCCGGGCGGCGTCCTACGCCCTGACCTGGTCGTGCGCCTGGCCGGAGGACGGTGCATCGTCGTTGATGCCAAGGTCACGTTGGTGGCCTATCTGGAGGCGGTCGAGGCTGCGGATGAAGCGACCCAGCAGGAGCGAATGGCCGCGCACGCACGGCACCTGCGCCAACACGTCGACCGGCTGGCCGAGAAGGCGTATTGGCAGCAGTTCCCGAACACGCCCGAGTTCGTCGTGCTGTTCGTGCCCGGCGAGGCCTTCCTGGCCCCGGCCCTGGAGGCCGACCCGGCGCTGCTGGAACACGCCTACTCCCAGCGCGTCCACCTGGTGACGCCGACGACCCTGGTGTCCCTGCTGCGCACCGTCGCCCACACCTGGCAGCAGGAAGCACTGACGGAGAACGCCACGGCAGTGCTCACCGCGGGTAAGCAGCTGTACTCCCGGCTTTCCACCCTCGGCGCCCACGTCGACAAGCTGGGTCGCAGCTTGAACCGGACCGTCGGTGACTTCAACGTCACTGTCGGGTCGTTGGAGCGGACGGTCTTACCCAGTGCACGGCGGATGGCCGAACTGGGCCTGCACGGTGCCCTTGCGGCGCCCCACGCCGTGGAGGACCTGGCCCGGCCGGTGACAGCCCCGCACCTGGTGGCGCTCGAGGAGACGGGCTAGAGCTCCACGGCGTAGGTCCGGCAGAACTCGACCGCCGATCTGGCCACCATGTTGGCGGCCGTGGCGCCGGTGGTGTCGTGGTCAGCCATCAGGCGGCGGGCAAGCTCGGGCGCATTCAGCTCGTGCATCGCCTGCAGGTGTGCAAAAGCCTCCTGGGCCAGCAGCAGCGCGGTCTCGGCCGGCAACCCCGGGTCCTGCTGGCGGGCCGCGGTCGCGATCCAGTCCGCGTCATAGGTGCCTTGAGGTGGTCCGAAGACCCGGTCGCCCTCGCCGTACGCCGCATCACTCATGCCGACACGGTAGGCGCCCGGACGCAGACCTATCGGGCGGTAGCCTGCCCTCGGTGAGCAGCCGATCGTCGCAGGGACCCCGGAGCCGAGCGGCTCCGGTGCCTGTCGGTGGCGACCCTGTTTCCGGAGCTGCGCCAGGTCGTACCGCGGACCAGCGCGTGGCCACGGACACCGGGCGGCCGAGTTCGCCTGGCCACCACGTGCCGGCCGGCGCCCGCGGGGTGGACCGGCGCGGCCTCACCGCCGCAGGCGCCGTGTTGCTCGCCCTCGTCCTCGGCGCTGCCGGCGCGGCAGTCGACCTCAGTACCGGCCGTGGCCTGCGGACGGCCTTCGCCGTCTGCTTCATCGCCGGCTGCGCCCTGGCCGCGCTATTCGTGCACCGCGAGGACCTCAAGGCCGTTGTGGTGATGCCGCCGCTGCTGCACGTCATCCTCGCCGGTTTGACCTCAGCGCTCGGCCGTACGGCCCGGGCGAGCTCGGGACTGAAGGGGCGTGCGCTCGAGGCGGTTGTCACCCTCGTGCTCGGCGCCCCGATCCTGCTCGCCGCTACAGGCGCAGTCCTGCTCATCGCCGTCGTACGCGCACTGGCGTGGCGACGTCGCGACACCGACTAGCCCGCGATACCGGCGCCCGCCGCACGCAGGTCGCGGCGCAACTCGGGCGGCAACGCGAACAGCAGGCTCTCCTCGGCCGCCGTCACCTCCTGCACGTCGGCGTAGCCGCGCTCGGCGAGCCAGGTCAGCACCCCCTCCACGAGCTGTTCCGGCACTGAGGCGCCGCTGGTGAGCCCGACCGAACGCACGCCCTCCAGCCAACGCTCGTCGATCTCGCTCGCATCGTCGACGAGATGGCTGCTACCAGCGCCGGCATCGAGGGCGACCTCGACCAGTCGTACCGAGTTGGAGGAGTTGCGGGAGCCGACCACGAGCAGAAGGTCGGACTCGGCGGCGATCTGCTTGACCGCGATCTGCCGGTTCTGCGTGGCGTAACAGATGTCTGCCGACGGGGGCCCGGACAGGAGCGGGAAGCGCTCGCGCAGCGCGCCGACAGTCACATTGGTCTCATCCACCGACAACGTCGTCTGCGAGAGGTACGCCACCCGTCCCGGGTCGCGGACCTGGACCGCCTGGGCCTCCTCGACGCCGTCGACGAGGTGCATGTGCTCAGGCGCCTGTCCCGTGGTGCCCACGACCTCCTCGTGCCCCTCGTGGCCGATGAGCACGATGTCGTAGTCCTCAGCCGCGAAGCGCCGGGCCTCCATGTGCACCTTGGTCACCAGGGGGCAGGTCGCGTCGATCGTCTTGAGCTGTCGCTGAGCGGCCTCAGCGTGCACCGACGGTGCGACACCGTGGGCTGAGAACACGACCGTGGCGCCCTCAGGCACCTCGTCGGTCTCCTCCACGAAGACCGCCCCAAGGGCCTCCAGCGACCGCACGACGTGCGCGTTGTGCACGATCTGCTTGCGGACGTAAACGGGCGCGCCGTAAAGGCCCAGAGCCTTCTCGACGGTGATCACTGCCCGGTCCACGCCCGCGCAGTACCCGCGCGGCTTGGCCACCACGACCCGCTTGCCGGTCGCCCGAACGGGACTCGTCATGACGACGATCCTACGTCGGCTCGCCTCTGGCAGCCCGGTGACGAGGATCTCCCCGAGTGTGGACTGAGCGGCCAGGGGGACACCTCAGGCGACCCGACCAACCCGGAGGATCCCTCTCGTGCCTAGCCCTGTCCCTACTCCCGTCGCCGCCGCCATCGGCATCGTGCCTGCTGTCGTGGCCCACGCGCGACGCCTGCCCGGCAAGGCGGTGCAGCTGCCGGTGATTGCGGTCTCCTCCGTGCTGACCGCCATCGACACCGTCCGGCAGGAGTACGAGGACCTGGCCGACCGCGGTGAGCGAGTGATAGCCCGGCTGCGCGGCACGTCCCTGGACGACCTCGAGGACACCGTCGAAGATGCCGTGGCCGCAACTCCGTTCGCCGGTGCGTACGACGCGGTGGAAGATGCGCTGGAGGTGGCCCGTACCAAGGCCGGGGAGGTCGGCAGGGAGGCCGCTGGACGGGCTGGGCGGGTCGGGGAACAGGCCGCACAGACCGCTGAGCGGGTCGCGGATGCGCAGGCGCAAACCGTCGAGCGGCCGGGTGAACGGCTGGCGGACGCGCAGGCGTCCAAGGGTGCGGCGACCCCGAAGGCGACGGAGCCGGACACGACGCGGGTCGACAGCGCTGCCACCGCAGAGGTGGTAGGGATGGCTGATGCCGTCTCCGCGTTCAGCGGGGCCCCGGACGTCGGCTCCCATTCCGAGCTCCCGCTGGCGGATTACGACCACATGACGCTCGGCTCGCTGCGCGGGCGGCTGCGCAGCCTAAATGTCGCCCAGCTCGTTCAGCTGCGCGACTACGAGAAGGCGCACGCAGACCGGCTGCCGGTCGTGACGATGCTGGACAATCGCATCGCCAAGCTGGCTACGGACGCAGCTGCCACCCCCTCTCCGGGCGGGTCCGACGCTGCGACAAGCCCAGCCGGCAGCAGCCGAGGCAAGGTCGCAGCCCCCTCCGGCGCCCGGACCGGCGGCTCTCCGCACACGAAGGTCCGCACGACCTGACCCGACCCGCAGGTCGGACCTGACCTGCTGCTGTGATCTGGGCTGGCTCAGTGCATGCGGCCCAAAGCACCCGCCAGGCCGACACGGTCGGACCGGCTCAGGAAGCTGTCCCCCGAGCCTGACCGGACGGCGCCGGCCGCTAACCTCGGGCGGCATGGGCGCGCCCAGCACCGCCGAGGCAGCGATACCGGTCCGTACGGTGGCTCGGCACCTGGCTGACTGGGTCGGGCGCCTGGGTCGGGTCTGGGTCGAGGGCCAGGTCACCGAGCTGAACCGGGGGCGCGGCACCGTCTACCTGACCCTGCGCGATCCGGTGGCGGACGTGAGCCTGCGCGTGACCTGTCGGGCGGCGGTGTGCGACGTCGTCGTGCCGCAGTTGCTCGAAGGGGCGCGGGTGGTCGTGCACGCCAAGCCCGACTTCTACCTGGCCAGGGGCACCCTGTCGTTGGATGCCATCGAGATCCGGCACGTCGGCGTCGGCGAGCTGCTGGCGCGGCTGGAGCGGCTCAAGGTGCTGCTCGGCCAGGAAGGGCTGTTCGCGGCGGAGCGCAAGCGGCCGCTGCCTTTTCTGCCGGGGGTCGTCGGGCTGGTGACCGGCCGGGCCAGCGCGGCCGAACGCGATGTCCTCGAGAACGCCCGCCGCCGCTGGCCGGCCGTGAGGTTCGAGGTACGCAACGTCGCGGTACAGGGTCATCTCGCGGTTGAGCAGTGCATCGGGGCGCTGCGCGCGCTCGATGGCGCTGTGGACGTCATCGTGGTGGCGCGTGGTGGAGGCAGCGTGGAGGACCTGCTGCCGTTCAGCGACGAGGCGCTGCTGCGCGCGGTGGCTGCCTGCCGTACGCCCGTGGTCAGCGCGATCGGCCACGAACCGGACAGCCCGCTGCTGGACCTGGTCGCCGACGCGCGCTGCTCGACCCCGACCGACGCCGGCAAGCGGGTCGTCCCCGACGTCCGCGAGGAGACCGCCCGCGTGATCATGCTGCGGGACCGGGCGCGGCGGGTGGCCGTGATAACCGTCGACCGGGAGCGGCAGCGGCTCGGTCAGGCCAGGTCTCGCCCCGCGCTCGCCGACCCCGACCGCCTGGTGTCCGAGCGGCGGCGCGCCGTGCTGGAGCTCCGGGACAGGTCGCGCCGGTGCGCTGCGGCCGGGCTGGAGCGCGCCCAGCACGACCTACGGCACACCCGGGCCCGCGTCCTCGCGCTGAGCCCGCAGGCGACGCTAGACCGCGGCTACGCGGTGGTGCAGACCCCCGACGGCTCGGTCGTTCGGGACGCAGCCGACGTGGTGCTCGGCGAGGCCCTGCGAGTGCGCCTGTCGGTGGGCGAGCTTCGGGTCACCACGACCTGACGTTGGGGCAGCTCACCCCGCAGCGCCGACCATGCCCGGCCGGGACCCCGGGGCGGTCCAGGCCATCGTCGCGCCGCCCAGCACCCGGAACCCGAACTCCTCATAGAGCGGCTGCCCGTCCGGTGTGGCCCGCAGGTCGACCCGGGCGACACCGAGCTCGTTGAACCAGCCCATCAATGCGTGGAAGACCAACCGGCCGTACCCTCGACGGCGGGCCCCCGGCTCGGTGCTCATCGAGGCGATGTGCCCTCTTCGGCCGTCGAGTTGGTACGGCGACGGCAGGTGCTCCTCCAGCCACCCCACCCCTCCGCTGACGACGGCATCGGCCTGCTCCACGACGTACGCGGTGAAGGTGTCGGTCGCCAGCCGGCGCTGGAGGTCCACCTCGCACCGCGCCTGCCACTCCGGGTTCGGCCCGTCGCCCATGGCCAGGTGCATCAGGCCCCGCAGCCGGGTGAGGTCGGCGGCGTCCGCGGGACCGGCCCGCCGTAGGGTCGACATGTGACCGATGGTGCCAGCCCGAGCTACGAGCAGGCCCGGGACGAGCTCGCCGACGTCGTACGCCGGCTGGAGGCCGGTGGGGCGACGCTCGAGGAATCGCTGGTGCTGTGGGAGCGCGGTGAGGAGCTCGCCCGGGTCTGCCAGGACTGGCTGGACGGGGCCAAGGCCCGGCTGGACACGGCGCTGGGCAACCGACCGACCACCGGCTGACCGGCTAGCCGGCTGACAGGCTGCCGGCGAGGGCGCTCAGCTCCGGCAGAGAGGCGCTCGCGCGCGGGCCGCCGACGACCACGGCGACCTGGTCAAAGGCCCGGGTCAAGGACTCGCGCCCGGCCGCGCTACGCCGGAGCTGCCACGGCCGGCCGGCGACCTGGACGGTGCCCACGACCGCGCCCTTGTCGGACCTGTCCACCAGGAACGGCTCCGCCGGCCCGGTCCCCTCGATCACCTCGGCGTACTGGCGGCCGGTGGTGTTGAACCCGATCCTCAGGACACCGCCCTCGATCGCCGCGACGGTGGGGACGTCGCCGGCCGGCAGGATCCGTGGCAGCGGGGCGCCGGGAACGAGCCGGGTGAAGTCCTGGAACTGCTCGGTGGTGTCGACCGGACGGACGGCCTTGCTGTCGCCCGGCGACGGCTGGGCGAAGAACCACACGACCACCACGATGACCAGGATCAGGCCCAGGGAGCGGACCATGTCCCCGACCGACTCGCGGCCGCGCTTGCGCTTGCCTGCGGGCGGGGCCTGCACCGGAGCGGTGGTCGTCACGCCCACATTGTCGGTCATCCGCGGCCGGCGAGCACGTCCTGCATCGCCTCGAGCACGGCTAGCGCCTCATCCAGGCTGTTGTAGAAGTGGGGCGACACGCGGATCCCGACCCCTGGCCGGTGGTCGACGACAAAACCGCGCCGGTGCAGCTCGTCGTGCACCCGGGTCGCGTCGCCCGGGTCGATCGTGACGTGGCCACCGCGCCGGGCCGGGTCGTGGGGCGACCGCACGGTGAAGCCGCGCTCCAGCGCGGACTCCAGCAGCGGCTGGGTCATGGACACCGAGCGCTCACGCACCCGCGCCATGCCGATCTCGACCAGCGCCTCGTACGCCGGGGCTGCGGCGTAGGCCGCCGGCACCCCCGGGGTACCGCCGGTGAAACGCGCAATCCCTTCGGCGTAGGCGTTCTCGGTGTGGAACGCGAACGGCTCGGCCTGACCGAACCACCCGGTCGTCACCGGCTCCAACTGCGCGCTGACCTGCGGGGCGGCGTACAGCCAGCCGTTGCCCGGGCCGCCACTCAGGTACTTCACCGACCCGCCCAGGTACAGGTCGACCCCGAGGTCCACGACGTCGACCGGCACGGTTCCGGCCGCCTGGTAGCCATCCACCAGGATGAGCGCGCCGACGGCGTGGGCTCTGTCGACCAGCGGCCGTACGTCGACGAGCGTCGAAGTGCGGAACAGCACATGCGAGCACTCCACCAGCAGGGTGCGCTCGTCGATCGCAGCGACCATCGACTCGAGGTCGAGCTCGATCCCGTCGGCCCGACCGGGTACCACGACTGCCTCGCCACCGAGTCGCTCGACCTGCGACCAGGTGTGCAGGCTGCCCGGCCACTCCAGACTGCTCGTGACGACGCGGTTGCGCGGGCCGCGCCAGTCCAGCGCGCTCATGACGTCGCCGAGCAGGTCCGCGACGTTCTGCCGCATGACGGTGGTGCCGGCCGGCGCCCCGACGAGGCTGCCCACGAGGTCGGCCACCCGGCGTACCTCGGGCGCCCAGTCCTCCCAGGCGACCACGCCGTGCTCGGCCCAGAGCGCGGCGTAGGTCAGGAGCCGTTCCGGGGTGCTGCGGTGCATGGCCCCGAGGGTGTGGCTGGCGAGGTAGGTGCTGCGGGCCAGGACCGGATAGTCCTCCCGGCGCTCGAGCAGCTCGTCGTGCCGGCTTCCCTGCGTCGCGGTCACCCGTCCTCCCATACGGGGCGCGAGGTGGCCGCGGCGCCGAGCAGCGGCGGGCTGTCGACGGTGACCAGGGACTCGGCGATCGCCCGGTCCGGCCACTGGCAACCCACGATCATCGAGCCGGACCCGGGCAGGGGCCACAGCCAGTACTCGCCGCGCCAGCCCAGTGTCCCGGACGAGCTGGTCTGCAGGGTGAGTACCGCGGCAGTTCCGGGTCGCTCGACCTGCGGTGCGTCCCGTGTCCCGTTGGTGGCCCGCGTCCCGTCCGGCAGCACGACCCCGAGGCGGAAGCGGCCGGGGCTGCGGCCGTACTCCTGCAGTGACCAGTCGAGGTCCTCGCGTCGCTGCTCGTCGGCGAACAACACGACCACCGACAGCAGCAGCCCGTCGGAGTAGGCGGTGATGCCACGCACCGAGATGACGACGTCGTTGCTGCGGGCGAGCCGGAACGACGACATCGCGAGCACCCCGACCTCGTCCTGCGCCGGACCGGTGTGCGGCTGCCGGTGCTCCCGGTGGTTCTGCCAGTCGGCGCCGCTGCGTTGCGGCTGCCCGGCCTGCTCGTCGAACAGCCTCATCCGGCGATCCTGGAGATCAGCGCCAGTACATCGGAGGCGAGCCGCTGGCTGGTGGGCTCGTCCTCGCACACCGCCACCTCGTGGCCCGCTTCGCTCACCACGGTCGTGAGCACCAGCACGAGGGCGTCGCCCCACGGCTCTGCGGCGTCGGTGCTGAGCAGCACCGCGTTGCGACCGGTCCAGTCGCGGTAACGGCGACGCGCGACCAGCTCGAACCCCGGAGGGCCGCCACCGGCCAGGAGCATCCGGGCCACATCGCGCTCCACCCAACACCCGGACAGATAGGCGCGGGAGCCGGCGACGAACAACGCGACCGGCTCGGTCTCCCCGGCCGCTCTGGCCGCCTTGACCGCAGCGGCCGCCCGCGCTTCCTGACGCTGCTGGTAGTCCTCGAACAAGGCGATGTAGAGCTCGGCCTTTCCGCCGAAGTGGTGGTAAAGGCTGCCGACGCTCGCGCCCGCACCGGCGACGACCTCGGCGATGCTGGCCTCGGCGAACCCACGTACGCAGAAGACCTCGCGGGCCGCGGTCAGCAGCGATGCTCGCGTCGCCGCTGCCCGGCCGGTGCGCGACAGCGCGGCCCGAGCCGGCGGGGCGGGTGACGCCGGCCCGGCAGTCGGGGCAGTCACCGCGGACTCTGTGGTCACGTGGTCACGTCCAATTCGTGGAACGGGATGCGGCGGTGCTCGGTGACCCTGCCGATCGTGGACCACTCGTCCGCCCCGAGCCTGGCCAGCGGTTTGAGCAGGTCGATGGCCGGCCGGCCGGCTCGCAGGACCGCCTCGTCGACCGCGACGTGGACGACCTGCCCGAACACCACCGTGCAGTTCGCGAACACCTGGGTGCCCACGAGTCGGCATTCCAGGTTCACGGGTGACTCGGCGACCCGGGGCGGCGCGACGGCGCGGCTGGGCTCCCGGGTGAGCCCCACAGCGTCGTACTCACTGGTGTCTGACGGATAGTCGGTGCCGGTCAGGTTGATCTGCTCGAGCAGCGACTCGGTGCACACGGCCACCACGAACTCACCGGTCGCGAGGGCGTTGCGCAGCGAGTCCTTGGTTCCGACCGAGGTGAACTGCACCACCGGCGGGTCGATGCCGGCGATCGTGAAGAACGAGTGCGGCGCCAGATTGTCCACCCCGTCGGCCGAGGTCGTGGACACCCAGGCGATCGGCCGGGGTACGACCACGCTGTTGAGCAGCGGGTAGACGGCGGCGCCGAGCTCGGCGGGATCGAAGTCGCGGCGCGGCACCCCGGCAGCCTCTCACCCCAGGCTGGGTCCACCCTCCCGACCGCCTTTGGTCCGCTCGTCCCGCTCCCGTTGTCGCTGCCCGCCGATACGCTCCGGGCATGACGAGCCCCGACGTACCCGACGCCCTGTCCGTGGGCCGCGAGGCCCCCGACCGAAACATCTCCCTGGAGCTCGTGCGGGTCACCGAGGCCGCGGCGATGGCAGCCGGTCGGTGGGTGGGGCGCGGCGACAAGATGGGCGGCGACGGCGCTGCCGTGGACGCCATGCGCCAACTCATCGGCACCGTGTCGATGAAGGGCGTCGTCGTCATCGGCGAGGGCGAGAAGGACGAGGCGCCGATGCTGTTCAACGGCGAGGAGGTCGGCGACGGCCTGGGGCCGGAGGCCGACGTCGCGGTCGACCCGATCGACGGCACGACGCTCATGGCCAAGGGGATGCCGAACGCCATCGCCGTCATGGCAGTCGCCGAGCGCGGGACGATGTACGACCCGTCGGCCGTGTTCTACATGAAGAAGCTGGTGACCGGAGCCGCTGCGGCGAACCTGGTCGACATCAGCGCGCCGGCCAGGCACAACATCGAGGCGGTGGCCAAGGCGAAGGGCTGCAGCAACGACGACGTCACGGTCTGCGTCCTGGACCGGCCTCGGCACGACGGCCTGGTGCGCGAGATCCGGGAGTCGGGCGCCCGCATCACCTTCATCTCCGACGGCGATGTCGCCGGCGCCGTGATGGCCTGCACGGAGGGCACCGGCATCGACCTGCTGCTGGGCGTCGGCGGTACACCGGAAGGCATCATCACCGCCTGCGCCGTCAAGTGCCTCGGCGGTGTCATGCAGGGCCAGCTCTGGCCGCAGAAGGAGAGCGAGTTCGTCAATGCTGCAGCGGCGGGCCTGGACCTGGACGCGATCTTGTCGACCGACGACCTGGTCCGCAGCGATAACGTTTTCTTCGTCGCGACCGGCATCACCGACGGTGAGCTCGTGCACGGGGTGCGTTACAAGGGTGGCAGCGCAACGACGGAGTCGCTGGTGATGCGCAGCAAGAGCGGCACGATCCGGCGGGTCTTCAGCGAGCACCGGTTGTCCAAGCTCAGCGCATACAGCTCCATCGACTTCGAGCACGCCCACTAGCCGTGCGGATCGCCACCTGGAACGTCAACTCGATCGCCGCCCGCCTGCCGCGGCTCCTGCCCTGGCTGGAGGAGTCGGCGCCCGACGTCGCCGCGCTGCAGGAGACCAAGTGTGCCGACAGTGCCTTCCCGTACGCCGAACTCGCGGCTCTCGGCTACGAGGCGGCGCATGCCGGAGATGGGCGGTGGAACGGCGTCGCGGTGCTGAGCCGGATCGGCCTGGCCGACGTCGACCTGGTGCACCAGGGACATCCGGAGACCCGGCTGGCCGGCGCCCAGTGCGGTCCGATACACGTCACGAGCGTGTACGTCCCGAACGGTCGCGCCCTGGACGACCCGCACTACGCGTACAAGCTGGCGTGGCTCGCCGCCCTGCGGCAGCGGCTGGACCAGTTCGACCCGGGCCGCCCGCTCGTGCTGATGGGTGACTTCAACGTGGCTCTGACCGACCGCGACGTCTGGGACCCGGCGGCTTTCGCCGACTCCACGCACGTGACCGAGCCCGAGCGCGACGCCATCGGGGCGCTGCTCGACTGGGGGCTGGTCGACGTCCAGGCGCGGCCGGGCAAGGGCGAGGTGCCGTACACGTACTGGGACTACCGCGCCGGGATGATGCACAAGAACCTCGGCATGCGCATCGACTACGTGCTCGCGACCCCGAGCGTCGTGGTGCGCGATGCGTACGTCGATCGCGAGGCCCGCAAGGGCAAGGGGCCGTCGGACCACGCGCCGGTCGTCGTCGACGTCGACGTACAGACCTGACCGGACGCCGGCCGCCGCAGCGGCGGGTGAGAGCAGCCGCGAGCTCCGGGCTACACCAGGACGGGCAGGGTGTTGCGGGCCCGGTCGTGCTCCACCCCGAGGCCTTCGAGCAGGTCCACAACCGCGACCCGCAGCTGGCCCACGACGACCTGACCGGGCAGAGAGCTCGCGCCCAGGCGCTGGGGGTCGAGCCGCCCGGCCAGCTCGACGAGTCGCGGCTGCGCCGCGTCTCCGTCCGCCATCTCGTCCAGTGCCGCGGCCAGGTCGTCGAGCAGCGCGGGTACACAGGGCGGCAGCTCCTGCCCGGCTTGCAGCGTGGCGACCACCCGCCGGATCAGTACCCGCAGGTTCCGGCTGGCCCGGCTCAGGCCGGTGGTCAGGAGCTGACCGCTCGCCCAGTCGCCGCGCCCCTCGCGCAGCGGTGACAGCCGGGAGGTCTCCCGGCCGGTGTCCAGGGCCTCTTGCCAGCGCAGGAGCACCGGTTCAAGCTCACGTCCCTGGGTGAGGGCGAGCGCAACCTGCTCGCTGCTCCTGGCACGCAGGCCGGCAGCTGCGTCGTAGATCACGCCCGCGAACTGCTGGGTGTAGGTCCGGCGTAGGCGCGTGGCCTCACGCCACGGATCGTTGGGCAGCACTGCCGCAACGAGCAGGGCAGCGGCGCCGCCGATCAACGCGTCCTGCCATCGGTTCAGCCCGCTGTTCGGGGTCCGGGGCAACGCCACGACGAAAACCGCCTGCAGACCGGCCTGGGTGACGGCCAGCCCCGTGCCGCCGACCGCCACGGCAAGCAGCAGGGTGAGGAACACGACCACGCCGATCTGCCATGCGCCCTGCCCGATGAGGCCGACCAGCAGGTCGCCGACCAGCACCCCGATGGCCACACCTACCGCCAGCTCGGCCGTACGACGCAACCGCTGGCCGGCTCGCAGGCCCAGCGCCACCACCGCGGCGACGCTGGCGAAGAACGGCCGGACGTGCCCCAGGACCTCGGTGGAGAACAGCCAGGCGCCCGAGGCCGCGACGCCGCACTGCCCGGCCGACCAGGCCCCGGCACGGACCCGTCCCCACGAGGCGGCGGCGTGCGTCCGGGCGAACACGCCGCTCAGCCTAGGGTTGCCTCCCCGCGGGGCAGCGGTCCTGCTGAGGGCCAGCGGTCCGGCTGACAGCCACCGGCTCGCGTCGTAGGTTCCGGCCATGATGAAGCTCACCGCGCTCTACACCCCGCCCGCTGACCCCGCCGCCTTCGAGCAGCACTACACCTCGGTGCACATGCCGCTGGTCGACGCCCTCCCCGGCCTGATCCGGCAGGAGACCGCGCGGACGGTAAGCAGCGCGGACGGTGGCGCGGCTGCGTTCTACCGACAGGCCGACCTGTACTTCGCCGACCTGGAGGCGCTCGGCGCCGGTTTCGCCTCCGAGCAGGGCAAGCAGACCGCAGCCGACGCGGCCGCACTGGCGAAGCGGACCGGCTGCGTGCTCACGATGATGATCAGCGAGCTCGACGGGTAGCCCGCGGCGACCGGGGGGCAGGATGTGCGCATGAGCCAGCTGCGCATCGAGCACGACAGCATGGGCGACGTCGAGGTCCCGGTGCAGGCCAAGTGGCGCGCGCAGACCCAGCGTGCCGTGGGCAACTTCCCGATCAGCGGCCAGCGCCTCGAACGCGCGCACATCGAAGCGCTGGCCAGGATCAAGTCTGCGGCGGCAACGGTGAACGCCCGGCTGGGCGTCCTGCCCCAGGATGTCGCGGACGCCATCGTCGGCGCCGCCGAACAGGTCGCCGCCGGTCGCTGGGATGCCGAGTTTCCGGTCGATGTCTTCCAGACCGGCTCGGGCACGAGCAGCAACATGAACACCAACGAGGTGCTGGCGACCCTGGCCTCAGATCGGTTAGGGGCCCCGGTCCATCCCAACGACCACGTCAACGCGTCGCAGTCGAGCAACGACGTCTTCCCGAGCAGCATCCACATCGCGGCGACCAGCGCCGTGGTCAACGACCTCGTCCCCGCCCTGCAGCACCTGGCTGCCGCGCTGGGCCGCAAGGGCGAGCAGTTCGCGACGGTGGTCAAGAGCGGCCGGACGCACCTGATGGACGCCACCCCTGTCACGCTCGGGCAGGAGTTCGGTGGGTACGCCGCCCAGGTGTCGTACGGGGTGGAGCGGCTGCACTCCTGCCTGCCCCGGCTGGCCGAGCTGCCGTTGGGTGGTACGGCGGTCGGTACCGGCATCAACACCCCGCCGGGGTTCTCCGCAGCAGTGATCGCTGAGGTCGCTGCTTCGACGGGCCTGCCGCTGACCGAGGCTCGCAACCACTTCGAGGCCCAGGGGGCGCGCGACGCGCTCGTGGAGACCAGCGGCCAACTGCGCACCATCGCGGTCGGGCTCTACAAGCTCAGCAACGACCTGCGTTGGATGGGCTCGGGCCCGCGGGCCGGCCTCGGCGAAATCCGCCTGCCCGACCTGCAGCCCGGCTCCTCGATCATGCCCGGCAAGGTGAATCCGGTCCTGCCCGAAGCCGTGTGCCAGGTGGTCGCGCAGGTCGTCGGCAACGATGCGGCCATCGCCTTCGGCGGCGCCGCGGGCAACTTCGAGCTCAACGTCATGCTGCCCGTGCTCGCGCGCAACCTGCTCGAGTCGATCCGGCTGCTCGCGAACGTCTCCCGGCTGCTGGCCGACCGGTGCATCGACGACATCGAGGCCGACGTCGAGCGGTGTCGCGAACTGGCCGAGAGCTCGCCGTCGATCGTCACGCCGCTCAACCGCTACCTGGGCTACGAGAACGCGGCGAAGGTCGCGAAGCAGTCGTTGGCGCAGCGAAAGACGATCCGGCAGGTCGTCCTCGACGGCGGGTACGTCGAGCGTGGCGAGCTCACCCTGGCACAGCTCGACGCCGCTCTGGACGTGCTGTCGATGACCCTTCCTCCACAGGTCTGAGCGTTCATCCACAGCTCCCTGTCCGGCTCCCCGTTCGGGCGGCTGCGTCGCCATGCTGTGGTCATGACACGGGACAGGAGGCACCATGACCGCTATGACCACGTTGCCGTTCGGCCGACCGCTGACCAGGGCGGACCTCGAGGACCTGCCCGATGACGGGCATCGGTATGAGCTCATCGACGGGGTGCTGCTCGTGAGCCCTGGACCGCAGCTGCCGCACCAGGACATGGTCGGCAACCTGTACCTGTTGCTGCGCGCCGGCTGCCCGCCGCACCTCAAAATCGTGCTCGCACCCTTCGCGGTGGCCCTGTCCGACGACACCGAGGTGCAGCCGGACCTGCTGGTGGCACAGCGGACGCAGTTCACCCGCAAGGAGCTGCCGGGCCCTCCCGTGCTGGCGGTCGAGGTCCTGTCCCCGAGCACCCGCCGCTTTGACCTGCTGCTCAAGCGGGACCGCCTGCAGGCCGCCGGCGTCGCGTCGTACTGGCTGGTCGACCCCGACGAGCCGTCGGTCACCGTGCTGGAGCTGCGCCACGGCAGCTACATCGAAGCGGCGCGCGCAGTCGGCGCGCAGCCCTGCGACGTGCTGCTGCCCTACCCCGTACGGATGGTGCCGCAGGAGCTGCTCGACGACTGAGCCGAGCGTCAGTCAGTCCTTGTCGTAGTTGGCCAGCGCCCGCAGGGACAGTCCGGTGAGGATGGCCCCGGACGCCAGGATCACGCCGAAGCACTCGAGCAGCTTGGTGGCGACAAAGCCGTCCAGCACGAGCGAGCGCAGGCCCTCGATGACATAGCTCACCGGGTTGTAGCGGGCCAGGGTGCGCAGCGGCTCGGAGAGCAGCTCGAAGGGCACGAAGTTCGGGGTGAGGAACAGCAGCGGGAAGAAGATGATGAAGCTGGCGTTGGTGGTCTGCACATTACGGGTCTTCAGCGCGATCGTCTGCCCGATGCCCGCGTAGGCGACACCGAACAAGGCGGCGAGCAGCACGATGAGCACGGCGCCGACCGGCCCGCTCTTGATCCGCATGCCGAACGCCAGCCCGAGCAGCAGGACCAGGGTGGAGGACAGCACGCCCCGCACGAAGTCCGCGGCGAGCCGGGCCAGGACGATCGAGGTACGACGGATCGGGGCGACCAGCAGCTTGTCGAAGTAGCCGAGGTCGATGTCGGTGACCAGCGCGAGCCCGCTGGTGGCCGTGGCCACCGCGAAGGCCAACGACACCGGCACCTGGAACGCCACGTAGCTCTGGCCCTTGAGGAACGGGGTCCGGCTGGTGAAGGTCTTCGACACCTGCCCGAGGTTGACCGCCAGGAAGAACAACGGGATGAACAACCCCGGGAGCGTCGCTGCGGGCAGTTTGATGATTTCCTTCACCGCACGTCGGCTGAGCAGCAGGATCTCGTTCATGCGTCCACCTCGTCCAGGTTGCGTCCGGTGGCCTGCAGGAACACGTCGTCGAGCGTGGGGCGGCTGATCGAGATCGGGCCCACCTCGACGGCCGCCTCGTCCAGGGCGCGCACGATGGCCGGCACCGCAGCAGCACCGTTGGTGACGTAGACCGCGATGCCCGCCTCGTTGTCGGTCACGTGGTCCACCCCGCGTAAGGACTCGACGGCGGCGCGCAGCTTGGGCTTGCTGCCGCCCGCCCGCCCCAGGCCGACGGTCACGACGTCCGCGCCCATTTGGCTCTTGAGCCCGTCCGGTGTGCCCTCCGCGACCAGCCGACCGCCGTCGATGATCGCCAGCCGCTCGCACAGCTGATCGGCCTCCTCGAGATACTGCGTGGTGAGAAAGACCGTCGTACCGGTGGCATTGATCCGGCGGACCTCGTCCCAGACCGTGATCCGGCTCGTGACGTCGAGCCCCGTCGTCGGCTCGTCGAGGAACAGCACCTCGGGCTCGTGGACCAACGCGCTGGCCAGGTCAAGACGGCGTTTCATGCCGCCGCTGTAGGTCTTCACGCGCTTGTCCGCGGCGTCGCTGAGCCCCACGAGGGTGAGCAGCTCGCCGGCCCGATCCCGAGGCCTGGGGACGCGGTACAGCCCGGCCTGGAGCTCCAGCAGCTCGCGTCCGCTCTGCAGGGGGTCCAGCCCGATCTCCTGCAGCGCCACGCCGATCTTGCGACGCACGGCGGCGGGCTCGCGGGCCACGTCGTGACCCGCCACGGTCGCGGTGCCGCCCGTCGGGGAGAGCAGCGTGCACAGCATCCGGACCGTGGTGGTCTTGCCCGCCCCGTTGGGGCCGAGGAAGCCGAACACCTCACCGGGCCGCACCCCCAGTCCACTCCGGCCACGGCGTCGGTGCCCGCGAAGGACCGCCGCAGCTGCTGCGCACTGATCGCCAACTCGTCCATGCGCGGCACCCTAGCGACGAGCTCCGACAACAACGCCGGCCTGTCGCTGCGCTACAGCGGCAGGTCCTCGAGCATCTCGGTGACCAGCGCGGCGATAGGTGAGCGCTCGGACCGGGTCAGGGTCACGTGCGCGAACAACGGGTGCCCCTTGAGCGCCTCGATGACCGCGGCCACACCGTCGTGCCGGCCCACGCGCAGGTTGTCCCGCTGGGCGACATCGTGGGTCAAGACCACGCGCGAGCCCTGGCCTAGCCGCGACAGCACGGTCAGCAGCACGCCGCGCTCCAGCGACTGCGCCTCGTCGACGATGACGAAGGCGTCGTGCAGCGAGCGACCGCGGATGTGGGTCAGCGGCAGCACCTCGAGCAGGCCGCGGGCCAGGACCTCCTCGACCACCTCTGCGGACACCAGCGCCCCGAGGGTGTCGAACACCGCCTGCGCCCACGGGCCCATCTTCTCCGAGGCGTCGCCCGGCAGATAGCCGAGGTCCTGGCCGCCCACGGCGTACAGGGGCCGGAAGACGATGACCTTGTTCTGCGTACGACGCTCCAGCACCGCCTCCAGCCCCGCGCACAGGGCCAGCGCCGACTTTCCGGTGCCCGCCCTGCCGCCAAGGGAGACGATGCCGATGTCGGGGTCGAGCAGCAGGTCCAGGGCGACGCGCTGCTCAGCGGAACGGCCGTGCACCCCGAACACGTCCCGGTCGCCGCGGACCAGCCGCACGCTCTTGTCCGGGGCGACCCGGCCGAGCGCCGAGCTGCGCGGCGAGAGCAGGACGAGCCCGGTGTGCGTCGGCAGCTCGGCCGCCTCGGGCAGCTCGAGGTGGCCGCCACCGTAGAGGGTGTCGAGGTCCTCGGCGGCGACATCCAGTTCGGCCATGCCGGTGTGGCCGCTGCTCACGGCGAGCTCAGCGCGGTACTCCTGCGCGGCCAGTCCGATCGCGGCCGCCTTGACCCGCAGGGGCAGGTCCTTGCTGACCAGGACGACGTCGCGGCCGTCGGCGGCCAGATTCGCTGCCACACAGAGGATTCGGGTGTCGTTGTCGCTGCCGCGCAGGCCGGCTGGCAACACCTCGGTGCACGAGTGGTTGAGCTCGACCCGCACTGTCCCACCGCCCATCGGCAGCGGCCGGTCGAGCCGGCCGTGCTCGATCCGCAGGTCGTCCAGCACGCGCAGCGCCTGGCGCGCGAACCAGCCCAGCTCGGGATGGTCGCGCTTGCCCTCGAGCTCGCTGACTACGACCAGGGGCAGCACGACCTCGTGCTCGTCGAAGCGGCCCATGGCGCCCGGGTCGGACAGCAGCACGGAGGTGTCGAGCACGTACGTCGTGAGGCTCATCGCGGTACCCCCTGCAGGAGTGCGAGGCCGGGAGCGGTGCACATGGTCGGGGGGCTCCCGCACGGCCGAGCGGAGGTGCCGGCCGCTGCACCCAGTGTGCGACGCGCCCGACGTCGTGGGCCCGCGACACGCAGGGGCTCGCCGGTGAACAGCAGGTCGCCTACGCGACGAGCAACTGCCTTACCGCGTCAGCGATCTCACTGATCGCCACGTCCGCCGCGTCGACAGTGCCACCCGCACCGAGGAACCCGTGTACGAGCCCGGCGTACTGCCGGTGCCACACCGGCACCCCGGCCGCGGCGAGCCGCGCGGCATAGGCATCGCCGTCGTCGCGCAGCACGTCGTACCCGGCCGTGGCCACGACGGCGGGCGCGAGCCCGGCGAGGTCGGGAGCGGCAGCGGGCGAGAGCAGTGGGTCGCCGAGCTCGGCGGTGGCGGCGTACTGCGTCCAGTACCAGCGCATCTCCTGCGCGCTCATGCCGTAGCCCTGGGCGTTCTGGTCGTACGACGGGGAGCTCGCCTGGGCATCGAGCGCGGGGTAGACGAGCAGCTGCGCCGCGAGCGGACGGCCCTCGGCCCGCAGGACGAGCGCGACCGCCGCGGCGAGGCCGCCCCCGGCGGAATCCCCACCGACGCCGACGCAGGCGAACTCCTGCGACCCGGCCCAACGCACCGCAGCGAGACAGTCCTGCAGTGCAGCCGGGTACGGGTGCTCCGGTGCGAGCCGGTAGTCCACCGCCAGCACGGCGATGCCCGCTCGGTGGCACAGCGCCCGGGCGACCCCCTCGTGGGAGTCCAGGCCGCCGACGATCCACCCGCCGCCGTGCAGGTAGACCAGCACCGCGGGCCGTTCGGCACCCTTGGGACGGTGCAGCCGACAGGGGACGCCGTCGATGAGCTGATCCTGCGAGCTGCCGACGGGCTCGGGCAGCCAGCCCTCACCGCGGCGGGTGGCCACCAGCTCCTCGTACGCCGCCCGGAGCTGGTCGGGGGTCCGTGAGCCGACCGGGACCGGGGGCGGGAGCAGCGTCAGCAGGGCGGCGACCTGCGGGTCGAGGGTCATGCCCGGCCATGCTGCCAGACCACCTTGGGGTGGCCGCTCAGGTGCCGTAGCGCCGCTGCCTGGCGGCGTACGCCCGCAGGGCCCGTAGGAAGTCCACCCGGCGAAAGTCCGGCCAGTATGCGTCGCAGAAGTAGAACTCGCTGTGCGCGCTCTGCCAGAGCATGAACCCCGACAGCCGCTGCTCACCGCTGGTCCGGATGAGCAGGTCCGGGTCGGGCTGCCCGCTGGTGTAGAGGTGCTCGGCGATGTGGTCGGGGTCCAGGAACTCTGCGACCTGCTCCAGCGTCGCGCCGGTGGCCGCGTGCGCCTGCAGCAGCGACCGCACCGCGTCGGCGATCTCGCGCCGGCCGCCGTACGCGACGGCGATGTTGACCACGACGCCAGGGCGTCCGGCGGTGCCCTCGGCCGACTCCTTCAGCAGGCGCGCGGTCTGCGCCGGCAACAGGTCCAGCGCGCCGACGATGTTGAGGGTCCAGCGGTTCTGCGGCCCGGCGAGGTCGCCGACGACGGCCTCGATGATGCGCAGCAGCGGCGCGAGTTCGGCGTCGGGCCGGCCCAGGTTGTCGGTGGACAGCAGCCAGAGCGTGACCACCTCGACGCCGGCGTCGTCGCACCAGCCGAGCAGGTCCACGATCTTGTCCGCGCCGCGCTGGTGACCGTCGTTGACGCTGGCCGCGCCCGTCGCGCGGGCCCAGCGGCGGTTGCCGTCGAGCATCACGCCCACGTGCCGGGGCACAGGGGCGCTCGAACGGGCCAGCGCCGCAGCGAGGCGGCGCTCATACCCGGCGTAGACCAGGTCCCGAAGACCCAACCCGACACCTCCTGTGAGCGGTAGCAGGCCGAGCCTAACGGGCGTCAGCCCACCGGGCGGCTCAACGCGGCCGCGTCCTCGCCGTCGCCGTACTCCACACCGACCTGCGCGAACTCCTCCACCAGGGCCTCCAGGAAGCGCAGGAGCTCGTCGCTGGTCAGCAACGCCCGCGTCCCGGTACCGGCCGACCCCCATGCCTGCAGGACCGCCAGGCACCGCACCGACCAGCGCGCATCGGCCCAGGTCCGCTCGACCTCGAGGGTGAGCCGGAGCTCCCCGACCGTGCTCAGGTCGTCCGGATCACGCGCGCGGAAGCAGAACAGCTCGCGGTCGCGCGGCAGGTAGGGCTCGATCTCGGCCCAGCAGGCGTCCGAGGCCTGCCCGCTGTCGCGGGCCCAGGCCCGCAGCCCGGCCTCGACGCTGCTGTCCGGGAACTCCCCGCCGGCAGCCCGGACGGCGCGCAGCCGGGCCGTGGTCGAGGCCAGGAAGTAGCCGCACCGCTCGCCGACCTCCCCGAAGGCGCTGCCATCGCGTTCGAGGCGCAGCGTCAGCTCGTACGGCACGCCGTCCCGGTCCTGGACCGGTACGGGCAGGACCGCGAGTCGCGAGCCGTCTGCACACCTCACCTGCGCCAAGGGCTAGGCCTCCAGCCGAGCCACGAGCTGGGCGTGCTCCTCACGGAGCTCGGCCGGCAGATGCCTGCCGAACTGCGCGAAGAACTCCGGGATGAGACCGGCTTCCTGCTTCCAGATCTCGCTGTCGACGCTGAGCAGCAGGTCCAGGTCCTCGCTGGGGATGTCCAGGCCGTCGAGGTCGAGCGCGTCCCGGCTCGGCAGGATCCCGATCGGGGTCTGCACGCCGTCGGCCGTTCCCTCGATGCGCTCCACGATCCACGCCAGCACGCGGGAGTTCTCGCCGAAGCCCGGCCAGAGCCACTTGCCCGAGGCGTCCTTGCGGAACCAGTTGACGTAGTAGATCTTCGGCAGCTTGTCGGCCGTCGTGGCCTTGCCGATCTCGAGCCAGTGGGCGAAGTAGTCGCCCATGTTGTAGCCGCAGAACGGCAGCATGGCGAACGGGTCGCGGCGCAGCTGCCCGATCGCACCGGCTGCGGCAGCGGTCGTCTCGGAGGAGACCGTGCTGCCGAGAAACACCCCGTGCTGCCAGGTGAACGACTCCGTCACCAGCGGTACGGCGGTGGCGCGCCGACCGCCGAACAGGATCGCGTCGATGGGCACGCCATCGGGGTCCTCCCACTCCGGCGCGATGGTCGGGCACTGCCCGGCAGGGGTGGTGAAGCGGGCGTTGGGGTGGGCGGCCGGCGTCTCGGACTCCGGGGTCCAGTCGTTGCCCTTCCAGTCGGTGAGGTGCGCAGGCGCCTGCTCGGTCAGGCCCTCCCACCACACGTCGCCGTCGTCGGTCAGCGCCACATTAGTGAAGATCGAGTTTCCGTAGAAGGTCTTCACGGCGTTGAGGTTGGTGTCCTCCCCGGTACCGGGGGCGACGCCGAAGAAGCCGGACTCGGGGTTGATCGCGCGCAGCCGGCCGTCCTCACCGAAGCGCATCCAGCAGATGTCGTCACCCACGGTCTCCACGGTGTAGCCGGGAACCGTCGGTCGCAGCATCGCCAGATTGGTCTTACCGCAGGCCGACGGGAACGCCGCGGCGACGAACCGAGGCCGGCCGCTCGGCGGGGTGAGCTTGAGGATGAGCATGTGCTCGGCCATCCAGCCCTCGTCGCGCGCCATGACCGACGCGATCCGCAGGGCGAAGCACTTCTTGCCCAGCAGCGCATTGCCGCCGTACCCGGAACCGAAGCTCCAGATCTCACGGGTCTCTGGATAGTGCACGATGTACTTGGTCTGGTTGCACGGCCACGGGACGTCCTGCTCGCCCTCGGCCAGCGGCGCGCCGACGGTGTGCACCGCCGGCACGAAGAAGCCATCGTCGCCGATCGCCTCGAGCGCCGCTGTGCCCATCCTGGTCATGATCTTCATGCTCGTCACGACATACGCCGAATCGGTGATCTCGACGCCCAGCTGGCTGATCGCGCCCCCCAGCGGGCCCATACAGAACGGGACGACATACATCGTGCGGCCGCGCATGCAGCCGTCGAACAGTGGCTGGAGCGTGGCCCGCATCTCGACAGGGGCCATCCAGTTGTTGGTCGGGCCGGCGTCCTGCTCCTGCTCCGAGCAGATGAAGGTGCGGTCCTCCACGCGGGCCACGTCGGTCGGGTCCGAGGCGGCGTAGAAGCTGTTCGGCCGCTTGGTGTCGTCCAGCTTGGTGAACGTGCCGTTCTTGACCAGCAGCGCGGTCAGGCGCTCCCACTCCTGCTCCGACCCGTCACACCACTGCACCTCATCCGGCTGCGTCAGCTCGGCCACCTCGCGGACCCAGGCCAGGAGCTTGGCGTTGTTCGTCGGGGCCTGATCAAGTCCGGGTGTCCGGGAAACGGTGGTCATGGGATCCTCTCCATCGAGGTGACGCGCACGGCTGCAGGGGGTAGACGAGTGTCTCGCTGTCCTACCCAGGCGCAACAGGGACCCACCCTGTGAGATCGGGCACCCGCCGACGTAGTGGAGTCACATGACCGAGACGTCCCACGAGCCGCACACCGAGCTCACGACCCAGGCCCCGCCCGCCGGGGACCCGCTCGGCGAAAGCCTGCACGACCGGGTGGACGCGGCCATCGACCGCGCTGCCGGGCTGCTCAAGCCACGGCTGCGCGGAGTGCTGCACGAGGCGGCGTTCGCCATCTCACTGGTCACCGGCACGGCCTTGATCTGCCTCGCCCCGGACGGCCTGGCCGGAGTCGCCGCCACCGTGTACGCCGCGAGCGTCGTCCTGCTGTTCGGGACCTCGGCGGCCTACCACCGGGGGCGCTGGTCGCCGCGCGGACACGCTGTGATGATGCGGCTCGACCACTCGATGATCTACCTGCTGATCGCCGGGACGTACACGCCGTTCTGCCTACTGCTGCTGCGCGGCACGACGCGGGACGTCGTCTTCGGGATCGCCTGGGGCGGGGCTGCTGCCGGGGTGATCGCCCGCAACGCCGTACGGCAGCCGCCCCGCTGGGTCTTCACCAGCCTCTACCTGGCCCTGGGCTGGACAGCCCTCGGGGTGCTGCCGCAGATCCTGTCCGGCGGCGGCGTCGCCGTCCTGGTGCTGCTGCTGGTCGGCGGCGCCTTCTACAGCGGCGGCGCGGTGGTCTACGCCCTGCGCCGGCCGGATCCCTCGCCGTCGTGGTTCGGTTTCCACGAGGTGTTCCACGCCTGTACGTTGGCCGCGTTCGCCTGCCACTACGTCGCGATCAGCCTGGTGGTGCTGTCCGACTGACCGATCGTGCCGCCCGCTCCCCGGGCACTGTCCCCGGCCCCCTCCCCGGCGATCATGCGGTGGTGCTCGGCCGTCACGCTCGGCGGTGGATCGAGATCGCATGATCACCGGGTGGGCGCGGTCAGGGGGCGGTGACCGGTCCCTGCTCCCGGACCTTCTCCACGGCCTGCATCGCCTCGCGCAGCTCGGCGAGCCAGCTGTCGGCGTTGCGGCCGACCAGCTTGACGCACCAGGCGACCGCTTCCGCGCGGCTCCTGGCGACGCCGCTGTCGACCAGGGTGTCGAGTACCTGACGTTCAGGCTGGCGCAGCCGGGTCATGACCGGCACGGCCAGGTGGGTGAACAGCTGCCCTGTACTGCCGACGGTGACCCCCCAAGCAACCTTGCGCCCGAAACGGTGCTCAGCCTCCCTGGCGATCTGGACCCGCTCCTCGCGGGTGTCCTCCCGCCAGCGGGTGGCCCGGCCGGCCTCGGCCGCGGCGACATCGGCGTCGGTGTGGGCCTCGGCCCCGTCGGTCGCAGGCGGCTCGACGGTCAGCATGACCGTCAGTTCATCGCGATCGACGGCGATCTCGGCTGTCCCCCAGCTGTCGGGCAACCGGCCGGCGAACCAACCGCTCGCTCCGTCGGCAGCCGGGGCATCGCGGTCCTGGCCATGGTGACCAGGGCCATGCGGGCCCCCGTGGCCTCGTGCTCCACCCCGGTGACCGGCGCCTTCGGGCGACTGCCGCCCGTACTGCTCGTGTGGGTGCCTCATGGCTACCCCTCCTCATTCTGTAGCTGTGCTTACATGATTACACAGCAACGCTGGAGCCTCCGTCATTCCCGCCAAGTGCCGCACCGCTCCAGCGCTCCAGCCCGCCGATCAAGGCGGAATGCCCATGATCACGACGACGACCACGGGCCTTTCGCCTTGATCGGCGCGAGACGGGAGACGGGAGGCGGGAGGCGGGAGGCGGGAGGCGGGAGGCGAGGGAAGGGAAGGGAAGGGAGCTCAGGTAGGCAGGACCACGCCGAGCTGCTCGCGGAGCCGGGCCGCATCGACCGTCGGCGCCTCGCAGACCATCGATCGGCAGACGTACGCCGCACCGGGCGGCCGCCCCTCGGCCAGGGGACCGTTGACGGCGAGTACGGCGCCGGGCGAGGTCGCGAGCCGGGCGACGTCGAGCAGGTCCGGCCGGTCGAGCACGACGACCTCCGCCGGTCCGGCGATCAGCGCCTCGCCGACCGCGCAGGCCCAACCGGCGAAGCGGGCATGCCGACCGAACAGCGGGGCGAGGGTCGCGAGGCACTCCTCGGCGGCGCGGCGGTGCCGGTCCGAGCCGGTGAGCGCGGCGTAGGACAGCAGCGCGCCGGCAGCGGCCGCCGCGCCAGACGGTGCCGGGCCGTCCGTCGGATCCTGCGGCCGTCGGACGAGTTGCGGGGCATCCGCGGCTGTGTCGAACAAGCCGCCGCTGCCGTCGGGGAACTGGGTCAGGACCACTTCGAGCAGGGCGTGCGCGCCCCGCAGCTGGTCCAGGTCCCCGGTCGCCTGATAGAGCGCGAGCAGCCCCTCGGCGACGTCGGCGTAGTCCTCGAGCACACCTGCGTGCGACCCCACGACACCGCCTCGGGAGACGCGGCGCAGCCGGCCGTCCACCCAGTGCAAGGTGCGGACCAGGCCGGCGCACGCGGTGGCGGCGGCAACGAGGTCGGGCCGGTCGAGCAGGACGCCCGCGTCGGCGAGCGCCGCGACGGCCAGCCCGTTCCATGCGGCCACGACCTTGTCATCCCGGCCCGGTTGCGGTCGCGACCCGCGGGCCTCGAGCAGCCGTGCGCAGACCGACGCGTAGCGGTCCGGGTCCGCCGGCTCGCCGAGGCGCTGCAGGACCGACGACCCCTTCTCGAAGGTCCCGGTCGTCGTCACGTCGAACTGTTCCGCGGCCCAGGCGCCGTCGTCCTCACCGAGCACCTCGACGAGCTCGCCCGGCGTCCACACGTAGGTCAGGCCCTCCTCGCCGTCGGTGTCGGCATCCAGGGCGCTGGCGAACCCGCCCTGCGCCGTACGCAGGTCCCGCAGCAAGAACTCGGCCGTCTCCAACGCGACCCGGCGGGCGTCGTCGTCACCGCTCGCGCGCCACCAGTGCGCGTAGATGCGCAGGAGCAGCGCGTTGTCGTACAGCATCTTCTCGAAGTGGGGCACGATCCATCGGCGGTCCACCGAGTACCGCGCGAAGCCGCCGCCGAGCTGGTCGTACATCCCGCCATGAGCCATGGCCCGGCAGGTGTGGGCGACCAGGTCGAGCCCCTCGCCGGTGCGGGCGCTTCGTCGCAGCAGGAACTCCAGAACCATCGACGGCGGGAACTTCGGTGCCGAGCCGTAGCCGCCCGCCACCCCGTCGTAGGAGGTGGCGAGGTTGGCCGCGGCGCTGTCCAGCAGGGACGCCGTGACGTCGGCCCGGCCGGTGCTGACGGGGCGGTCCAGCCGGCGTACGACATCGGCGCCGGCCGCCTCGACCTCGTCCCGCTTGTCGGCCCACGCGGCGCTCACCGAGGCGAGCACCTCGCCGAAGCCGGGCATCCCCTGCCGTCGCTCCTTCGGCCAGTAGGTGCCGCAGAAGAACGGCTCGCCCTTGGCGGTCAGGAAGCTCGTCATCGGCCAGCCGCCGTGGCCGGTCATCGCCTGCACGGCCTCCATGTAGACCGCGTCGACGTCCGGCCGTTCCTCGCGGTCGACTTTGACGTTGACATAGTGCTCGTTCATGTACGCCGCAGTGGTCTCGTCCTCGAACGACTCGTGCGCCATGACGTGACACCAGTGGCAGGCCGCGTACCCGATGGACAGCAGCACCGGTACGCCGCGGCGCTCGGCCTCGGCGAAGGCCTCCGGCCCCCACGGCCACCACTCCACCGGATTCTCCGCGTGTTGGAGCAGATAGGGACTCGTCTCGCTGACCAGCCGGTTCGCCAAGGCTCACACTCTTTCCGATGATGTCGTCTGTCTCGTAGGGTCACAGACAGAGGAAACAAGCCGATGAGCGGGTGGGGACATGTCGCCGCGCTCCGAGTTGTGTAGGGCGTGGTCGGCCTGCCGCCGGCGGCCAGATCGAGCGGTTCACCAAACGCGGCTGCGGACCCGGTGGTCGCGCCCGCGCCGTGGGAGCTCGCTGTCCCGCTACCAACAGGTCGCAGCTGATGCGACACATCACTTGGTCCTGCTTGCCGGTAGTTGCCGGTTCAGTGCTGCGAGGTCCAGCAGGGACCAGACCTGGGTGACGCGTCGTCCTCGAGCAGCTCGCGGTACTGCCGACCGGTCATCCGCTCGTCGTTGTAGACGAGCTCGTCCGCGACGAAGGTCGGCAGGTCCTCGAACCGCCGCTCGTTCACAGTGGCGATGTAGTTCAGGTAGTGCTCTTTCAGGTCGATCGCCGACACGTGGCAAGCCCCTCCTTGGGTGGTGCGGCGCTTGCAGTGCCGCATCTGTCAGCGCGACAGCAGGGCGACCGCCAAGCGCAGCCCCGCTGCGAAGTCTTCTGCACGTTCCCAGGCTCCGAAGTGGCCGCCGTCGGGCCGCTCGTCCCACGCGCGCACGTCGAAGAAACGCTCACCGAACTCGCGCGGCGCCGTCACGAGGTCGTGCGGGAAAATCGTGAACGCCGTGGGGACATCGACGCGTCCGACGGGCTCCGCCTGTTCGGCGTACGGCGTGAACGAGGTGCCGATCGCACCGCTGACCCAGTAGGCCGTCACCCAGGTCAACAGGTCCTCGCGGGGGAACACCGACTCGACGTTCCCGCCACAGTCGCTCCAGGAGCGCAACTTCTCCACGACCCACGCCGCCAGCCCGGCCGGGGAGTCCCCCAGCCCGACGGCCAGCGTGCCCGGCTTGGTGGACTGCTCCAGCGCGTAGGCCGCCTCCGTCCCCTGCCACCGCCGACCAGCCCGCAGGTAGGCGCGCTCGGGCTCGCTGAACTCCGCCTCGTCGACGGTGAACATGTGCCGGTACGGCACGTCGGTCAGGTGCAACGCACCGACGCGCCCGGGGTACCGGACGGCGAGGCCCTCGGCCACCGAACTGCCGACATCCCCGCCGGAGACGACGTACCGCTCGTACCCGAGCTCCTCCATGACGCCCGCGACGGCGTCGGCCATCACGCTGGTGGAGGCGGGTCGGCCAGTCCACGTCTCGGCGAACGGGTAGCCGGGCAGCGCCGGGATGACCACGTGCAGGTCCTCCAGCAGCGGAAGCACCCGCTCGAAGCGCAGCACCGAGTCCGGCCAGCCGTGCAGCAGCACCACTGGGACCGCCCCGGACCTGCTGCTGCGGCGGTGTACGGAGCGGACGGCCCCCCCGGTTGCGGTGCGCACCCACGGAAGCGCACGCACCCGCTCCTCGTGCGGACGCCAGTCGTAGTCCTCGGCCCAGCTCGTCAGCAGGGCGGTCAGGTAGTCGGCGTCGGTGCCGCGCTCCCAGCCGGCCGCGGGCGGTACCGCGACGCGACGCGTAGCCCGCACCCGTGCGCGCAGGTCCTCAAGGACCACATCTGTGACACGCGGCGGCGCTTCGCTCATGCTCGGCACTGTGTCACTGCTGCTGACGCGCCCTGTCTCCAGGCAGCACGTGGAAGGCGTCCCACTGCAGTGGGATGGCGTTGACGCATTGGCGAAGCGGCGCTTACTCCTGGGTGACGACGTAGATGCCGTAGATCACCCCGGGGATGTGTCCGCACAGCTGCAGCAGGAGCGCGATGAGGACCTTGCTGCTCAGGCCCTTCTTCATCGCGACCGCCAGCGGCGGCAAGAACAGGGCAATGATGACTTCCAGGACGGTCATGGGACTCCTTGGCCTTGGGCCGAGCGTAGGGGGGTGAGGCACATGTCTAGCGTGACGGCCGACTCAGCCCAGCGCCGCGCCGGCGATGCGTCCGACGAGATAGGTGATGCCGGCGGCGCCGAGGCCGATCGCAAGCTGTCGTACGGCCCGGGTCAGTGGCGGGCCGCCGGACAGCACTCCGACGACCGCTCCGGTGCCGAGCAGGGCGAATCCGACCAGGACACAGGCGAGGGCGAGGGCGGGCAGGCCGGCCAGTCCCAGGACGAAGGGCAGTACCGGCACGGCCGCGCCGGAGGCGAAGAACGAGGCGCTGGACAGCGCGGCGGCGAAGTCCGAGCCGACGGCGTCCAGCGCCTCCGAGGAACTCACCTCTTGGGCCGGTTCCTGGCTGGCCAGTACCGCGGCCGCCCGGCGTTCCGCTTCCTGAGCGGCCATGCCCCGAGCCCGGTAGACCAGAGCCAGTTCGTTGGCGTCGACGTCCAGGTGCGGTACCAGCGCTTGCGTGCCCGAGCTGGGTGCGGAGGCGGTCAACAGCTCCCGCTGGGACCGAACCGAGATCCACTCTCCGGCACCCATCGACAGCGCCCCGGCGAGCAGACCGGCCAGGCCGGTCAGCAGGATCGTGCTCGTGGCGACGCCGCCGCCGCTGACACCCAGCACCAGCGAGAGGTTGCTCAGCAGTCCGTCGTTCGCCCCGAACACCGCGGCCCGGAAGGTGCCCGACACCCGGGCCCGGCCGCGCGCGGCGAGCCCACGTACGACCTCCTCATGGACGCGTTCGTCAGCAGCCATGGTGGCGGTCGCATCGACGTCGTCTCCGTAGGGCGTGCGGCTCTCGGCCTGCTGGACGAGCGCCAGCACGAACACCGAACCGAATCGGCGGGCCAGCGCGATCAACGCCCGGGTCCGCAGCCTGCCGCGCCGCGGCCTCCCCGCGTCCTGACCGAGCAGTTCCTGCCAGTGCGCGGCGTGCCGCCCCTCGGCCTCGGCAATCGCCAGCAAGATCTCGCGGTCCTCACCGCCGCGGCGGCCCGCGAGCGAGCGGTACAACTCCGCTTCAGCCTGCTCATCGGCCAGCCGACGTCGCCACCGCCGCACCGCAGCCGCCCGCGCCTCCCCCGTCATCGTCGCCACCCGACCAGGTTGCCAGAACATCGAGTCGCCCTGCCTCGTACGGATCTATCCTTGGCTGCGTGGCCGACGCCATCTTCGAGCACCCACGGCTGGCCGCGATCTACGACGCGCTGGACCCCGACCGCAGCGACCTGGAGGCGTACTCCGCCCTGGTGGATGAGTTCGGCGCCCGCCGGGTGCTCGACATCGGCTGCGGGACCGGAACTTTTGCTCTACTCCTCGCAGGCCGCGGCCTCGAGGTGACCGGGGTCGACCCGGCGGTTAGCTCGCTCAACGTCGCCCGGACCAAACCCGGTGCCCATAGGGTGAAGTGGCTCCACGGCGATGTGGCCGTGCTGCCGCCCGTGGAGGTCGATCTGGCAGTAATGACCGGCAACGTCGCCCAGGCGATCGTCGACCCGACGGCCTGGGAAGCCACCCTGAGCCGGGTGCACGGCGCCCTGCGGCCCGGCGGACGCCTGGTGTTCGAGACCCGGGTTCCGGCCCGCCGCGCCTGGGAGGAGTGGAACCGTGCCGCGACACTTCGCACGACCCACATCGCAGATGTTGGCGCCGTCCAGAGCTGGGTCGACGTCACCGATGTAAGCGGGCCGCTGGTCAGCTTCCGGTGGACCTGGGTCTTCGACTCCGACGGGGCAACGCTCACGTCGGACTCGACGCTGCGCTTCCGGGAGCGGGACGAGGTCGAAGCCGAGCTGCTGGCGCACGGGTACACCGTCGACGACATCCGGGACGCACCCGACCGGCCAGGACGAGAGTTCGTGTTCCTCGCCGGCCGACCTGGCTGACCGCATGAGGAGCTCCAGCCGCTGATCCGGACGAGCACCGACCGGTACGACCACCAGCCGCGGACCGAGGGCAGGCCTTCTACCCTTGTCCGGTGCCCGGGCCACTGCAGGTGACGCCGCGCGTACTGGTGCCGGAGGCGGAGCTGTCGTGGCGCTTCTCCCGCTCGTCGGGGCCCGGAGGTCAGAGTGTGAACACCTCGGACAGCCGCGCGGAGCTGTCGGTCGACGTGGCCCGAGGTGGCTGGCTGGACGAGCACCTGCGCGCCCGGGCCCTCGACCGGCTGGGGCCGCGGCTCGTCGACGGGGTGCTGACCATCGCCGCCAGCGAGCACCGCAGTCAGCTGCAGAACAGGGAGGCCGCGGAACGTCGGCTCGCGCAACTGCTCCGCGAAGCCGTCGCGCCACCGGCACCGCCGCGGCGACCGACCCGACCCACCCGCGGCTCCAAGGAGCGGCGCCTCGAGGACAAGCGCCAGCGCTCGGAGCTCAAGCGCAGCCGCCGCGCCGACCCGGAGTGACGAGGGCGACGTGCGGTGCCGCGACAACGGCGAGACCATGCAGAGCCGTTACGGAGCTGGGTCCGCGGGCCGTGCCCCTGGATCGCCCGGCTCGCCCGGATCCCCTTGCTCCGGCGTCGCCGCCCGTCGGCCGGTGGGAGGTGCCGACCGGCCACGGCGCCGGCCCTCGCGGGGCGTGAACTCTGTCGGCAGCCGCCTCAGCCGCTTGTTCATGTTGCGGATGAGCAGGACCGTCGCGGTGCCGATGAGCAGGACGACGAGCAGGCCGATCGGTCCCGCGGAGCCGCCGGTCCCCGCACTCGCTGCGAGGATCACGGCCGTACCCCGGCGAACAGATCGTCCTCGGGCAAGGCCGTCTCGACCTGCGAGCGGGCCAGCTGGAAGTCCTCGGTCGGCCAGGCTGCCTGTTGCACGTCGATCGGGCAGGCGAACCAGCGACCGGTCGGGTCTACCTGCGTCGCGTGGGCGATCAGGGCTTGGTCCCTGGTGGCGAACCACTGCGCGCAGGGCACGCAGGTCGTGACCCGACCGTGGTCCGCGGGGTCGTCGACCCACTTCTCGAGCCACTCCCCGTACGGCGACTCGATCCCGCGCTCGGTCATGGCAACGTGCAGGGCGAGCAGCCGCGGCTTGTGGAAGGTCATGTTGTAGTACAGCTTGCTCGGCTGCCACGGTGCGCCCGCGTCGGGGAAGCGTTGCGCGTCACCGGCCGCGTCGAACGCTGCGATCGACACCTCGTGGCACCGGACGTGGTCGGGGTGCGGATAGCCGCCCTTCTCGTCATAGGTCGTCATCACGTGCGGGCGCTCGCGCCTGACTACCTCCACCAACGCTCGGGTCTGCTCCTGGAGGTCCCCGATGCCGAAGCAGCCCTCGGGCAGCGGGGGCAGGGGATCACCCTCGGGCAGCCCGGAGTCGACGAAGCCCAGGAAGACCTGGCGCACACCGAGGATCTCGCGGGCCTTGGCCATCTCCCGGGCCCGGATGGCGGTGATGTCCGCGAGCACCTCGGGCTTGTCCATTACCGGGTTCAGGATCGAGCCGCGCGAGCCGTCGGTCAGCGTCACGACCAGCACGTCCACGCCCTCGTCGGCGTAGCGCGCCATCGTCGCGGCGCCCTTGCTGGACTCGTCATCGGGATGTGCGTGCACGCACATCAGCCGCAGCTGCTCGGGCACCTGGCTCCTCGTGGTCTGTGTGCGTGTGCACGTGCGGGACCATCTTCGCTCACCCCTTCCACGCCCTGCCTCCTGGAGCCGGATGACCACCCCGAGACGGCCGCCCGGGCGGTACGACGAGCCCCGCGGCCTGCCTTCGCGCCCGGTGCTGCTGACCGCCGGTGGCGTGCTCGGCGCGCTATTGCTCCTCGCCGCGTACGCGGTGTTCGTGCACCTGACCGGTAATACCGCGACCGCCGGGGTCGATGGCTACACGGTGGTGTCGGACGCGGAGGTGGAGGTGCGCTTCGAGGTCAGCAAGGCCGCGGGCTCCACCACGTACTGCCTGGTGCGCGCCCGGGACGTGGGCGGCGCCGAGGTGGGAGCGCAATACGTCATGGTCGGTCCAGCCTCCTCCGGCACGGTCGTCCGGACCTATCGGCTGCGGACCACGAGGCGGGCCAACACCGGCGAGGTGGACGGCTGCCTGGCGCACGCGCCGTAGCATCGACAGCTCCGCCCCACCGGCCCAGGCAGCACCGACCTGGGCCGCCGCCGTCCCGAGGAGCCACCGTGAGCACCCAGCCGCAGACCACCTGGCTGACCCAGGAGGCCTACGACCGGCTCAGCGCCGAGCTGGCCAGCTCCACCGGTGAGCGCCGGGCCGACATCGTGGCCAAGATCGAAGCTGCCCGGGACGAGGGCGATCTGAAGGAGAACGGCGGCTACCACGCGGCCAAGGAGGAGCAGGGCAAGCTCGAGGCCCGGATCCGCCAGCTCACGCAGCTGCTGCGCGACGCCAAGGTCGGCGAGGCCCCGACGTCGTCCGGGATCGCCGGCCCGGGCATGGTCGTCCAGGTCCGGTACGGCGGGGACGACGAGATCGAGCGCTTTCTGCTCGGCTCGCGGGAGGACAACACACACGGCGATCTGGAGGTGTTCAGCGCCCAGTCGCCGATGGGCAGGGCCCTGAACGGTGCGAAGGTCGGCGACCACGTCAGCTACGCCACACCGTCCGGCCGTACCCTGACCGTCGAGCTGCTCTCCGCCGAACCGTACGTCCCCTAGCCGCTCAACCCCCGCGTACCGCCTCCTTCGCCTGCCCCGCCTCCCCGGGCTCCCCGACCTCCGCAGCACGCGCTCCTGTCCGCTACCGGTCCATCCCGCCCGCCTCAGGGTCGGGATGCGCCCTGTCGAGGACCGCCCACTGGGCGCAACCCCCTTTCGACGCAGGTGCCGGGGCTGGTCATGACGGCACGGTCCTACGAGCAAGCGAGCCCTGTGCCGACCATTCACAGCCCCCCGCCCGTCCACAGCCTTCCCGCCCCTCGCGTGCTCGACCGCGCAGTTGTGGGTCGGGAAGCGCCCCAGCGGGTGAGGCGGAGCGCGGGTCGGGAAGCGCCCCAGCAGGCGAGCCAGAGCGGGGCGGTTCCCGACCCTCGACCGGGGGAGCGCCGCAGCCGCACCCGCTTGCCGCGGTAGTCGCCGACCTCAGGCCTGGGCGACCGCGTACGACGCAGCGCTGAGCTGGTCGAGCACGCTCGCGCTGTGGTCGGCGCCGCGGGTCTCCAGCTGCAGTTCGATCTCGACCTCGTCCAGGTGCAGCCCGTGGCCGGTGCGCTGGTGCTCGACGTCGAGGACGTTGGCGCCGCTGACGGCGAGCACACCGAGCAGCCGGGCGAGCTCACCGGGCCGGTCGGGGACGCGTACCCGCAGGGACAGGAACCGGCCGGCAGCGATGAGCCCGTGCCGGATCACCTTGCTCAGCAGCAGCGGGTCGATGTTGCCGCCGGAGAGCACGATCACGACGGGTGGCTCGAACGCGCGGGGGTCGTCCATGACGGCGGCGAGGGCGGCCGCGCCTGCAGGCTCGATGACGAGCTTGGCCCGTTCGAGCGACAGCAGCAAGGCCCGCGACAGCGCATCTTCGTCCACCAGTACCACGGAGTCGACGAGATCGCGTACGTGGGCGAAGGTCAGCTCGCCGGGCTGTCCCACGGCGATGCCGTCCGCCATCGTGAGCATGGACGGCAGGCGGACCGGCCGGCCCGCAGCGAGGGAGGACGGGAAGGCCGCCGCGCCGCTGGCCTGGGCGGCAACGACCCGTACGTCCGGTCGCTGCCCCTTCACCGCGACCGCGACGCCCGACACCAGGCCACCGCCACCGGTGCAGACCACGACGGTGCGCACGTCCGGGCACTGCTCGATGACCTCGAGCCCCAGGGTGCCCTGGCCCGCGATGATGTCGGAGTGGTCGAAGGGGTGGATGAGCACCGCGCCGGTCTCGTCCGCGAAGGCCGACGCCTCCACGAGCGCGTCATCGACGCTCGTCCCTGACAAACGTACGGCCGCCCCGTACGCCTTGGTAGCAGCGACCTTGGGCAACGGCGCGGCGACCGGCATGAACACGGTGCTGCGGCTGCCGAGCAGGGACGCGGCGAGCGCGACGCCCTGCGCGTGATTGCCGGCGCTGGCGGCCACCACCCCGCGGGCGCGCTCGGCGTCACTGAGCCGGGCGATCCGCACGTAGGCACCGCGGATCTTGAACGACCCGGTGCGCTGCAGGTTCTCGCACTTGAGCCAGACGGGGCCGCCGACCCGGTCCGAGAGCACGCGCGAGCCCTCGAGCGGAGTGGTCCGCGAGATCCCGTCGAGCAGGACACGGGCGGCGCGCACGTCAGCGAGGGAGACCAGCGGGATCACGGCCCGATCGTGCCACGCAAAATGCCGACCTCACGCGACGTCGATCTCACTCGCCGTTCCAGTACCGGTCGCCGCCCAGGACCAGGGCCGCCGCACCGAGCAGCCCGGACTCCTGCCCGAGCCGCGCCGGTTCGACCACGAGGGCGGCGAGGTAGCCGAGCCGGGCCCGGAGCGCGAGCTCCTCGCGCAGCGGCCCCCACAGCAGCTCCCCCACCTGCGACAGCCCGCCGCCGACGACGACGGCGCGTACGTCGAGCAGCGCGGCCGCTGACGCGATCCCCCGGCCCAGCGCCCGGCCGGCCCGGTCGAAGGCCGCGACCGCGACGGTGTCCCCGGAGGCGGCGAGCGCGGCCAGGGCGGCGCCGTCCGCAGCCGGACAGCCGCGCGCCGCGGCCCAGGACACGAGGGCCGGGCCGCGGGCGATCGCCTCCAGGCACCCGCGGCCGCCGCAGCCGCACGCCGGCCCGTCCGGGTCGACGACCACGTGGCCGACGTGACCGGCGTTGCCGGAGGCGCCGTCGACCAGGTGGCCACCGAGCACGAGGCCGCCGCCCACACCGGTCGAGACGACCATCCCGAGCAGGTCCCCGGTCCCCCATCCGCCGCGCCAGTGCTCCGCGATCGCCAGGCACACCGCGTCGTTGTGCAGGCGGACGGGCGTCCCGGGGTAGCGCCGCGCCAGCCACGCCCGCAGTGGGAAGGCGCGCCAGGCCGGGATGTTCAGCGGGCTCACCTCCCCGGCGGGCCACTGCATCGGGCCGCCGCAACCGACGCCGACCCCGTCGTACGCACCCGGGTAGTGATCCAACAGAGCGCTGAGCGACGCCGTGGGATCGCTGCCGGTCGGCGCCCGCTCGACCTGCGACAGCTCGCCGCCCGGCGTGACCAGGCCGGCTGCGAGCTTGGTGCCCCCGACGTCCAGGGCGAGGACCACCCCGTTCCGGCCAGCGCCCATGGCCGACAGTGTGCAGGCAGCACGAGCGCGACGTAGCGTGGCCAGGGTGACGACGCCCCAGCCCACGACCCTCGGCGCACTGCGCGACAGCGGCCATCAGCACACGACCGTCAAGGCCGAGGTCCGCGCCAACCTGCTGTCCCGCCTGGCTGCCGGCGAGCCGACCTTCCCGGGCATCCTGGGCTTCGACGACACCGTGCTGCCGCAGGTCGAGCGGGCCCTGCTCGCCGGCCACGACATCGTCCTGCTGGGCGAGCGTGGTCAGGGCAAGACCCGCCTGGTACGCACCTTGGTCGGGTTGCTCGACGAGTGGACGCCGGTCATCGCCGGCTGCGAGATCAACGACCACCCGTACGCCCCGGTCTGCAGCCGCTGCACCCACCTCGTGGCCGTGGAGGGCGACCAGACGCCCGTGACCTGGAAGCACCGCAGTGACCGGTACGGCGAGAAGCTCGCCACCCCCGACACCTCCGTCGGGGACCTGATCGGCGACGTCGACCCGATCAAGGTCGCCGAGGGCCGCACGCTGGGGGATCCCGAGACGGTCCACTACGGGCTCGTGCCGCGCACCAACCGGGGGATCTTCAGCGTCAACGAGCTGCCCGACCTCGCCGAGCGGATCCAGGTCTCGCTGCTCAACGTGCTGGAGGAGCGTGACATCCAGGTCCGCGGCTACACACTGCGCTTGCCGCTGGACCTGCTGCTGGTCGCCAGCGCCAACCCCGAGGACTACACCAACCGCGGCCGCATCATCACCCCGCTGAAGGACCGGTTCGGCGCCGAGGTGCGCACCCACTACCCGATCGAGCTGGACGACGAGCTGGCGGTCGTACGGCAGGAGGCCCAGCTCAACTGGCCCGGGACGAACGTGGTGCTGCCCGACCACCTGCTCGAGATCGTCGCCCGGTACACGCGTCTCGTGCGTGAGTCCCCACAGGTTGACCAGCGCTCCGGGGTATCGGCCCGCTTCGCCGTCGCCTCGGCCGAGACGGTCGCCGCCTCCGCCGTACGACGGGCAGCGGTGGTCGGCGAGAGTGTGGCCGTCGCCAGGGTGTGCGACCTGCCGGCCGTCGTGCCGGCCAGCCGGGGCAAGGTCGAGTTCGAGGCTGCCGAGGAGGGCCGCGAGCTCGAGGTGCTCGCGCACCTGCTGCGCAAGGCGACGGCCGAGACCTTTCGCTCCCACCTCGCCGGCTTGGACCTGTCCGGGTTGCAGAGCCGCTTCGACGACGGGGCGACGCTGGAGACCGGCGACCTCGTCTCGGCTGCGCAGCTGCTCGCCGACCTGGGCCCCGTACCGGGCCTGGCCGCGCTGCTGGGCCGCCTCGGGGTGGAGGAGGAGTCGCCCGGTCTCGCCGCCGCCGCACTCGAGTTCGCCTTGGAGGGCCTGCATCTCAACCGTCGCCTCGCCAAGGACGAGGTGGGCGGCCGAACCGTCTACGGCCGCTGATGGACGTCCTCGCACTGCGCCGCCGGGTCGTCCTGACCGGGCTGCTGTGCACCGCGCTGTTCCTCGCGACCTCGTACACCATCGCGGCTCTCGCGGTCGATGACGCCTGGCTGCTGGCCGTCGTCGCGCTGATCTACCTGCTGGTCGCGCGGCCGCTGCTCGCCCCGGTGCGCGAGGCGATGCGCCTGCGGCGGCGACTGGCCTACCAGGCGTTCATGGACAGCCGGGAGCAGCAGCCGTGAGCCGGCCCTACCGTTACGGCGCCTGGAGCGGAGGTCGAGACCCGCTCGAACCGCCGTACGACGTGGCCAGCGCGCTGGACGAGATGGGCGAGCGGGTGCTGGCCGGGGAGTCCCCCCGTCAGGCACTGCGCGACCTGCTGAGGCAAGGCACTGACGGGCTGCGCGGCCTGGACGACCTGCGCCGCAAGGTCGCCAAGCAGCAGCGCGAGGCCCGTAAGAAGGGCAAGCTCGACGGGACGCTGCAGGAGGTCAGGGAGCTGCTCGAGAAGGCGCTGGAGCTGGAGAAGCAGGCGCTGTTCCCGGACCCCTCCGACGCCGCCCGGATGGCCGAGATGGAGCTGGACACGCTGCCCCGCGACACCGCCCGCGCCGTCCAGGAGCTCAAGCCCTATAACTGGCGCAGCCCCGAGGCGCGCGCGGCGTACGAGTCGATCGAGGACCTGCTGCGCCGCGAAGTCCTGGACAGCCAGTTCAAAGGGATGAAGCAGGCGCTGGAGAGCGCCACGCCCGAGGACATGGCCAAGGTCAAGGACATGCTCGCCGACCTCAACGCCATGCTCGAGGCCGACGCGAAGGGCCAGCATACGCAAGGGCAGTTCGAGGACTTCATGGCCAAGCACGGAGAGTTCTTCCCCTCGCAGCCAGGCACTCTCGAGGAGCTCGTCGACGACCTTGCCCGTCGAGCCGCGGCCCAGCAGCGCCTGATGGACTCCCTCACCCCGCAGCAGCGGCAGGAGCTCGGCGAGCTCATGGACGGCGCCATGGACCTGGACCTGGCCGCGCAGATGGCCCAGCTCGGCGACGCCTTGCGTAGCGCCCGGCCGGACCTCCCATGGGGCGGCCAGGAGCGCATGCGCGGCGAGCAGGGCCTGGGGATGGGCGAGGCGACCAGCGCCCTGGAGGAGCTGGCCGACCTCGACGATCTTGAGGCCGCGCTCGGCCAGGACTACCCCGGGGCATCGCTGGACGACATCGACGAGGACGCGGTCCAGCGGGCCCTCGGCCGGGGCGCGCTGGACGACGTCCAGGCGCTGCGCCGGATCGAGCGGGAGCTGCACGAGCAGGGCTACCTCACCCGGGACGCGAACGGCCGGCTCGAGCTCAGTCCCCGCGCCGTACGCCGGCTCGGGGCGACGGCGCTGCGCAAGGTCTTCGCCGACCTCGCCGCGCACGGCCGGGGGTCGCACGACGTGCGCGACGCCGGGGCCGCGGGCGACATCACGGGGTCGTCCCGGCAGTGGGAGTTCGGCGACGAGCAGCCGCTGGACGTCGTACGCACCGTCCGCAACGCCGTGCTCCGCAGCCCGCCCCGTGCCGCCGGCGGCCTCGGCCGGGCGGCCGTGCGCCTGCAGGTCGAGGACTTCGAGGTCGTCGAGACTGAACGGCGCACGTCCGCAGCGGTCGCCCTGCTCGTGGACCTGTCGTTCTCGATGGAGCTGCGTGGCACCTGGGGGGCGGCCAAGCAGACCGCCCTGGCACTGCACTCCCTGGTGAGCACGAAATACCCGCAGGACGCGATCGAGGTCATCGGCTTCGCCGACTACGCGCAGGTGCTCAAGGCCGAGCAGCTCGCCGGCCTGGAGGCGCAGCGGGTGCAGGGCACCAACCTGCAGCACGCCCTGATGCTCGCCGGACGCTTCCTCGGGCGGCACCCCGACAGCGAGCCGGTCGTGCTCGTGGTCACCGACGGGGAGCCCACCGCGCACCTCACCCGCGACGGCTGGGCCGAGTTCTGCTGGCCACCGCTGCCCGAAACCCTCGAGCTGACGATGGCCGAGGTCGAGCGGGTCACCCGGCGCGGCGCGACCATCAACGTGTTCATGCTCGACGACGAGCCGCGGCTGGTCGACTTCGTCGAGCACCTGGCCGAGCGCAACGGCGGCCGCGTGTTCGCCGCCGACCCCTCCCGGCTCGGCGAGTACGTCGTCAGCGACTACCTCCGGGCCCGACGCGGCAGCTCGCGCTGATCGCCACCGGCCGACCCGCTCCTGTCAGCCCGGCTGGTTAGCCTCTTCCCATGCGCTACCTGGGCTCCTACGCCGTCGTCCTGGCCCTGCACCTGCTGACCGTCGCCTTTGTTGTCGGCCCGCTCGCCGTAGCCGCCGTCTCCAGCCCACGTCTGGTCCGCGCCGGCGACCTGGAGGGGTTGCGATCAGCCGTGCGCACCACCCGCATCTACGCCGCGGCGACGCTCGTCACAGTCCTGCTCGGGACCGCGCTGGTCGGGCTGTCCGGCACCGGCACCACGAAGTGGGACATGGGCGACGCGTGGATCGTCGGCTCCTACGTCCTGTGGCTGGCGGCGGTCGTGCTCACCGTCGCGGTGGTGCTCCCGGGCCTGCGCGCCGCCGTGGCCGCGCTCGAGAGCAGCGGCACGGCGGCGACCGGACGCATCGCCGTCGGCGCCGGCCTGGCGATGCTGTGCTGGGTCGCGATCATCGTGCTGATGGTGTCCAAGCCCGGCGCATGACCGAGGTCGTCCGCAGCACGGCCGCGGCCTCCGCCGACCTCCGCCGGCGCGTCCTGCGGCCGGGGGGCGCCCTTGAGCTGCCAGGCGACCACGACGAGGGCATCGCCTGGTTTGCGGTGCTGGACGCCGGTGCGGTGGTCAGCACGGGCAACGTCCGGCTCGACCCGGCACCCGCGCCCGTCCCGGCGTACGACGGGGCGTGGCGGCTGCGCGGCATGGCGACGCTGCCCGGGCGGCGCGGCGAGGGCCTGGGCGCGCGCGTGCTCGGGTCGGCAGTCGCACACGTCGTGAACTGCGGCGGGTCCCTGCTTTGGTGCAACGCCCGCGTGCCGGCGCAGCGGTTCTACGAGCGGCAGGGGTTCCTGCCCGTCGGTGCGACGTGGGAGGACCCCGTCATCGGACCCCACGTGCGTATGTGGCGGGACCTGCGTCGACCGACGTAGGCAGCAAGCAGCGTCAGGGCGATCAGGGTCAGCGGTGCCGTACGACCGGAATGTACGTGCCTGCACGACCCGGACTCGGCAACCCTGTGCCAGAGTGCGAGCAAAACCACAACGGTCGGGAGGCATCGTGCGATATCGCGCGCCTACGGTCATGGTTGCTGCCCTCGCGGCGTCAGTACTGCTCGCCGCCTGCTCATCCTCAGATAAGCCGGCCGCCGTGAAGAGTCCGTCGGGGGGAGGCGAGGCGTCCACCGCACCCAGTCAACAGCCCACCCCTAGCGGGTCGAGCGGTGCAAGTGGCTCAAGCGCCCTGACCGGTCCCCCGCCGGTAGACCCCTCGGCCAGTCCTATCGCCCAGGCTGGCCGGGGTGCCATCCCCGGGCTCTCGGTCGCGATCCTGTCCCTCGCCCGCTCCTCGGGCGACACAGTCACGATGGCGTTTCGGGTGACCAACGTCAGCAAGGAGAGTCTGGCTATCGGACCGGCGTTCATCGACCCGGCGATCGTCAATCCGAACACCGCCAGCGACGCGGGCGGCGTGGCCCTCATCGACGCTCCGCACAACAAGAAGTACCTGGTCCTGCTGGACTCGGACAAGAACTGCATCTGCAGCAAGCAGCTCGGCAGCACTGATGTCGACGTCGGCAAGTCCACCGTCCTGTTCGCCGAGTTCCCGGCCCCCCCGGTCGCGACCAAGACAGTGCAGGTGACGATCCCGCACTTCCCGACCGTCGACGGCGTACCGATCTCCGGCGGGGCGTCGTGAACAGGGGAGGCCACCGCGCATCAGCAGCGGTCGTCGCGGCAGTCCTGCTGGGTACGGCGGTCGGCTCTGCGGCGCCTGCGCGGGCGGATGACGCCAGCCGCGTGCTGACCATCATCCGGCGGATCGTCGACCTCAACGCTGGCAAGGAGGTCAGCCGGACGACCACCGACGGCAACAAGATCGACATCAACCTCTCGAGCGACGTGTTGTTCAGCTTCGGCAAGGCCGAGCTCTCGCCGGGAGCTCAGCAGACCTTGAAGCTCGCCGCCGATCAACTTGGCAAGGCCAAGAGCGGCGCCGTGCACGTCGACGGCTACACCGACGACAAGGGCAGCGACGGCGTGAACCTTCCGCTGTCCAGCGAGCGGGCGAAGTCCGTTGCCGACGCGCTGGGCGCGATGGTGGGCTCGGGCTTCCGCTTCCAGGTCACGGGGCACGGGGCGGCTGATCCGGTGGCGCCGAACAGCAGCCCCGACGGGTCCGACAATCCCCTTGGCCGAGCCCTGAACCGCCGGGTGTCGCTCAGCTTCCAGCGCTAAGCGGGCTTTCTCAGCGCTGCGCCACCGCCCCCGGCCGCCGCGCGCCAACATGCCGCAGCTCCAGACGGTCGGTATCGGCCCGGGTCCTCGGCCGGGAGCATGCTCGCGCTGCTGGTGGCTAGGGTCGGCGCGTGCTCCGGCTTGTGCTGACCGCCGTCTTCGTCGTCGGCGTCCTGGCCTACCTCGTGACGCGCGCCCGACAGCAGGCGGTGTCGCGCGTCGGGGGGGCCCGACGGATGGTGCGGACCACAGGAACCGTCATGTCCCTGCACACGGGCATCGTCGACGTGCGCGGCTTCCAGCCCGATCAGACGCCCCTAGACTTCCCCGTCGTACGCTTCCAGGACGCCTCCGGAACCCCAGTCACCTTTCAGTCGCCCCGGGGCTGGACCCGGGCCCCGAAGGTCGGCCGGACCGTCACGGTCGCCTACGATCCGGACGATCCGCAGAACGCTCGGCTCGACGGGCACGAATGGCGCTCCTTCAACGTCGCGGCAACCATCGCTCTGGTCCTGGTGGTGGTCATCGTCGTCATCGGACTAGCCATTGCCGCGTTCCTCTACCGGCTTGCGCACAGCTGACGGCAACGCTAGCCGTTGAGCTGGAACGAATCGAAGATCTGACGGATGTGGCAGGTGTCGTCGTTCGCCTGCGGTCCGCCTATTGCGAAGGAGACGGCCGCACCCGCCTTGGTCAGGTAGTGCACTTCGAACAGGTGCAACGGGGTCGCCTTTCCCGTGCTGTGATCGGACTGGTCGTAGGTGCGCTCCACGACAATCCCCTGCTTCGTGCCCACCACGTGCACCTCCTTGTTCTGCAGGATCTTCTCCGTCTTGTCGCTGGTCACGTCCAGCAGCGAACGGACCGCCGTGACCAGGTTCGAGCTGTATCCGTCCTTGCGAGAGGCGAACCCGTAGCAATGCAGCCCGTCGGTGTATGGCCCGCTGCGCACCGTGGTGACGGCCTCGCCGAGCGCTCCGGTCTTGGCGCCGCGTTGCCAGTCCTGCGGGTAGGCGAAGTGGTAGCCGGGCCCTTGGAAGGTGGCGAAGCCCGGCGGGGCGGGTTGGGGGCTGGCCAGCCCCGTGCCGCCGCCACGTCCTCCGCAGCCTGCGGTCAGACTCATGCCGGTCAGCGCGAGCACCAAGGCGCTCGTGCGACTGGCCCTACTGCTACGGCGAAGACGGATCACGCTCCGAGGCCCTCCTTCCAGGTGACCAAGCCCTACGCCGGCGGTCCGGCGAGCGTCCAGCCGCGTACGGGGTCGCCGGCCACCTGCGGGGTCTGCCGGCCGTACGGCGTCTGCTTCAGCGTGACGACCTGCGCGTAGTAGGTCGCATAGCGCAGCGCCTCGCCCATGGTGACGCGCCCATCGTGATCGGCGTCGGCAGCCGCCTGAGCCATCCCGATCTGGAAGACCAGGCCCGTCCAGACCGAGGCGTGCCACTGCGGGTACTCGTAGGACTTCTGCGTCTGCTTCGAGCTGGCCGAGACCAGGACCCGGTCGCTGGGCAGGTCCTCCAGGAAGCCCCCGGGCTCGCATCCGGCGATGTCCATCCACAGGTGCCCCCGAACGCGGTGCATCGCCGCGGCGACCTCGCTGTCGCTGACGAAGTCGCGGTCGACCGGCCAGAGCTTCTCGTGGCCGCCTTCCTGCTTGACGTGCCCGGAGAAGTGGAAGTAAGTGAACGTGCCGGCGGCGCCCTTGCCGGCGAGCCAGTCCAGCCCGGAGCGCAGCGCCGAGCCGGTGGCCTGCTCCTCGGTCAGGACGCGGATGTTCTGCGGCAGCCACCCGTCCTGCAGGAGCTGTGCAGCGACCAGCCGCGCGTCGTCGGCGCCGGCCACCGTCGGGTGGGTGGGCGCGTGGTAGGCCGACACCCCGACGACCAGGGCGTAGCGGTCGGCCGGCGCGGCAATGTGCGCCGGCGGCGGGTCGTACTGCGGCCCCGGTGGCGGCCCGAGCTCCCCGTCGGTAGCGACGACCGCCTGCGCGGTGTGCCGCGCCGGGGCAGTCGCCGTTGGAGCAGCCTCCACGGGGCGGGCGAGCGCCTCGACCCGACTCGGCTCGGTGCGTTGCGACGTCGTCAGGCCCGCTCCCAGCACGGTGACCGCGGCCGCCAGCACGACGCAGGCGCCCCAGGCAGTGGCGCTCACAACCCACGTCGGCGTACGTCGGCAGGTCACCCGTCGATGGTCTGTGGCACCTCGGCTGGGGTCAAGCGCTCCCGCACCGTCCCGCCCCGCCGCCGCCGCGCCGCCGCCCCGCCGCCCCGCCGCCCCGCCGCCCCGCCGAGACTCTCACAACTGGGACAGCGCGCCTTCGAGGTCGGCGACCAGGTCCGCCGCACTTTCGATGCCGACCGACAGCCGGATGAGGTCCCCGGGCACCTCGAGCTGCGAACCGGCAGCCGAGGCGTGGGTCATCCGTCCCGGGTGCTCGATGAGCGACTCCACGCCGCCGAGGGACTCCCCGAGAGTGAACACCCGCGTGCTCCGGCAGACCTGCAGGGCGGCGGACTCCCCACCGGCGAGCCGGAAGCTCACCATTCCGCCAAAGGCCTTCATCTGCTTGGCGGCGACCGCGTGTCCGGGGTGGTCGGGCAGCCCCGGGTAGAGCACGCTCGCGACCGCGGCGTGCCGGGTCAGCAGATCGACGACCTTGGCGGCGTTCTTGCAGTGCCGGTCCATTCGTACACCCAGGGTCTTGGCTCCCCGCAGGACCAGCCAGGCGTCGAAGGGGCCGGCTACCGCGCCCATGGCGTTCTGGGAGTACGCCAGCTGTTCGCCGAGCGCTGCGTCGGCGACGACCAGGGCGCCGCCGACGACATCGCTGTGGCCGCCGAGGTACTTCGTCGTGGAGTGCACGACGACGTCGGCGCCGTGGGCGAGCGGTTGCTGCAGGTAGGGGCTCGCGAAGGTGTTGTCGACGGCCAGCAGCGCCCCCGCATCGTGGGCGATGCCCGCGAGCGCGGCGATGTCGGCGATGCCCAGCAGCGGGTTTGTGGGCGTCTCGCACCAGATCAGCGCGGTCTCGGGGCGGACCGCGGCGCGCACCGCGTCGAGATCCCCGAGCGGGACGGGCGTGTGCTCCACCCCCCACCGCGCCGCAACGTTGGCGAACAGCCGGTGCGTCCCGCCGTACGCGTCGTCGGGGGTGATCACGTGCGAGCCCGGCTGGAGCACGGTGCGCAGCAGGCAGTCCTCGGCGGCGAGCCCGCTGGCGAACGCCAGCCCGGTACGGCCGCCCTCCAGTGCGGCGAGGCAACTCTCCAGCGCGGTACGCGTCGGGTTGCCGCTGCGGCTGTACTCATAGCCCTGGTGGACCCCGACCTCGCGCTGGGCGAACGTGGAGGTCTGGAAGATCGGTACGACCACCGCGCCGGTGCTCGGCTCGGGGTCCTGTCCCGCGTGGATGGCGAGGGTCTCGAAGCCGAACCCGCCCTCGGCCCACTGCTCGCGGCCGCCGTGCACCTGACTGCCGAACTCCGTGCTGCCTGCCTTGTCGCTCATCGGGCCACCGTACGACGCAGCGCACGGCCGGCCAGCGATGGATCAGCGGTGGGCGAGGAAACCGAGCAGGTCGCTGCGGGTCACGATGCCGGCCGGGCGGCCGTCGTCGAGCACGAGCAGTGCGGAGGCACCTTCGAGCGCCGCCATGGCGACCGGGAGCGGCTCGCCGGACCCGACCATCGGCAGCGGAGCAGACATGTGCGTCGACAGCGGGGCATCGAGGGCGGCCCGGTCGGCGAACACCGCATCGAGCAGCTGCCGGTCCAGGACCGCGCCGACGACCTCGGCCGCCATGACCGGCGGCTCGTGCTTGACGACCGGCATCTGCGACACGGCGTACTCACGCAGGATCGCGATGGCCGAGCCGACGGTCTCCTCCGGGTGCACGTGCACGAGCTCAGGCAGATCGCCGCCCTTGCGGTGCAGCACCTCGCCCACGGTGGCGTGAGTGGACTCGGGGACCAGGAATCCGTAGTCGGCCATCCACTCGTCGTTGAAGATCTTCGACAGGTACCCCCGGCCCGAGTCGGGCAGCAGGACCACCACCACGTCCTCCTCGGTCAGCTCCTCGGCCAATCGCAGGGCGGCGGCGGCGGCCAGGCCGCAGGACCCGCCGACCAGCAGTGCCTCCTCGCGGGCGAGCCGCCGGGTGGTGAGGAAGGACTCGCGGTCGCTGATCGCGATGATCCGGTCGGCCACGGTGCGGTCGTAGGTCTCGGGCCAGAAGTCCTCGCCGACGCCCTCGACGAGGTAGGGCCGACCGGTACCACCGGAGTAGACCGAGCCCTGCGGGTCGGCACCGATGATCTGCACCCGGCCGCCGGACACCTCTTTGAGGTAACGCCCCGTTCCGCTGATGGTCCCCCCGGTGCCGACACCGGCGACGAAATGCGTGACGCGGCCGTCGGTCTGCCGCCACACCTCCGGCCCGGTCGAGAGATAGTGCGCCTGCGGGTTGAGCGGGTTGGCGTACTGGTTGGGGTTCCAGCCACCAGGTGTCTCAGCGGCCAGGCGCTTGGACACCGAGTAGTAGGAGTCCGGGGAGCTCGGGTCGACGGCCGACGGGCAGACGACGACCTCAGCGCCGTACGCCCTCAGGACAGCGATCTTCTCAGCACTCATCTTGTCCGGCATGACGAACACGCACCGGTAGCCGCGCGCATTGGCCACCAGCGCCAGACCCACCCCGGTGTTGCCGCTGGTCGGCTCCACGATCGTGCCGCCGGGCAACAGCAGGCCACGCTGCTCGGCGTCCTCGACCATCGCGAGCGCGATCCGGTCCTTGACCGAGCCGCCGGGGTTGAAGTACTCCACCTTGGCGATCACTTGCGGAGCCAGGCCTACGGCCAGCCGGCGCAGCCGGACGAGCGGGGTGTTGCCCACCAGATCGATGAGCGAGTCGCTGACCTGCACCGGGTTCCCCTCTCGCGAGCACCGCGGCGGCAGCCGCAGGTGTGCAGACTACGGTTCACGGTCACCCCGAGGAGGTCCCACACTGTGTCCGCCGTCGAGCCCGTCACCCTCAGGTGGCGCTTCCCGACCGCCCCGCTCGATGCCCCGAACGCGAGAGCGCGGAAGGCGGTACGCGCGGCTGCTGCGGGACGCCCGTGGTGAGGCTGTCCCGGCCCGGCCGTCGCGCCCGCTGGGTCGCCATCAAGGCCGCGTACGGCGGGGGCGCGGTCGGCAGCGTCGGTGCGGCCGGCTACGCCCTGCTTCGTGCCGAGGCGACGCTTGCGCGCCGGGCAATCGGGGAGCCCACCGACACCGCGCCAGCGCCGGACGGGACCTACGGCCGCTATCTCGGGGCGCCGCTGCACCTGGCGATCCTCGGCGACTCCAGCGCCGCAGGGCTCGGCTGCGACACCCCGGCGCAGACCCCGGGGGCGCTGCTGGCCGGCGGCCTGGCCCGGGATCTCAAGCGGCGGGTCGAGCTCGACATCGTCGCGGTGGTTGGGGCCCGGGCCGCCGATCTGGACACCCAGGTCGCCCGCGCCCTGCGCCGTCCGGTCGAGCTGGCGGTCGTCATGGTCGGCGCCAACGACGTGACCCACCGGGTGGACCCGGCCGACGCCGCCCGCGACCTGGGTCGCGCCGTCAAAGCCCTGCGGGCGACCGGAAGCCTGGTCGTCGCCGGCACCTGCCCTGACCTCGGCACCGTCAAGCCGGTCCTGCAGCCGTTGCGGATCCTCGCCCGGCACTGGAGCCACCGGCTGGCGCGCGAGCAGGCCGTCGCGGTCGTCGAGAACGGTGGCACGGCCATCTCCCTGGGCGACCTGCTTGGTCCGGAGTTCGCCGAGTCACCACACCTGTGGAGCGCTGACCGCTTCCACCCCTCGGCCGCCGGCTACCGCCGCGTCGTCGATGCCATCCTGCCCAGCCTGCTGGAGCTCTCGGGGGTGCAAGTACCGGTCAGCGTCCCGGTCAGCAGCGCCGTACACGACGTCGATGTCGCCGCTGCCGTGGCGTCGCGCGAGTCCGGACTCGTGCTCGAGACGATGCCCGACCCCGAGGGTATTGCCGCCGCCGGCCCCGGCCGGCTCGCCCGCCTCGTACGCCGGCTGCCGCTCGTCGGTCGGGGTGAGCCGGACGAGCGCGCGGAGGTGGGGCTCGCCGAACGCTGAGCCCACTGGTCCGGGGCAGGTGTGGTCAAGGGCAGGTGTGGTCAAGGGCACGCTGCCCGGCGTACGGGCTGGGTTACCGGCCGGTTAGCGTTGGCGCACGCAGCGCCGACCTGAGGAGTTCCCCTATGCCCGAGGCAGTGATCGTCTCCACCGCCCGCTCACCGATCGGTCGCGCCTTCAAGGGCACGCTCAAGGACGTGCGCCCCGACGACCTCGCGACCACGATCGTGCGGGCCGCCCTGGACAAGGTGCCGGCTCTGAACCCCCACGACATCGACGACCTGATGATGGGCTGCGGGCTGCCGGGCGGCGAGCAGGGCTTCAACATCGGCCGCGTCGTGGCTGTGCAGCTGGGTTACGACTTCCTGCCCGGTACGACGATCACCCGATACTGCTCGAGCTCCCTGCAGACCACGCGGATGGCTGCGCATGCCATCAAGGCCGGCGAGGGCGAGGTGTTCATCTCGGCCGGCGTCGAGACGGTGAGCCGGTACATCAAGGGCAACAGCGACATGATCCCCGACACCGCAAACCCGCTGTTCGACGAGGCCGTCGCCCGCACCGCGAAGACCGCTGAGACCGGGGCGGACAGCTGGGACGACCCTCGTACGTCCGGGCAGGTCCCGGACATCTACATCGCGATGGGCCAGACCGCGGAGAACCTAGCCCGGCGGAAGGACATCTCGCGCGAGCAGATGGACGAGTTCGCCGCCCGATCGCAAAACCTGGCCGAGAAGGCCATCGCCAACGGGTTCTTCGAACGCGAGATCACGCCGGTCACGACGCCCGACGGCACGGTCATGACCAAGGACGACGGGCCGCGTGCCGGCGTCACGGTCGAGGGCATGGCCGGCCTCAAGCCGGTCTTCCGTCCCGATGGCCGGGTCACCGCCGGGAACGCCTGCCCGCTCAACGACGGCGCCGCGGCGGTCATCGTCATGAGCGACACCAAGGCCGCCGAGCTCGGGCTCACGCCCCTGGCTCGCATCGTCTCGACGGCCGTCACGGGGCTGTCGCCCGAGATCATGGGCCTCGGCCCCGTGGAGGCCGTCCGCCTCGCTCTCAAGCGCGCCGGCAAGAGTATCGATGACATCGACCTGTTCGAGATCAACGAGGCCTTCGCCGCCCAGGTCATCCCGTCCTACCGCGAGCTCGGCATCGACCTGGACAAGCTCAACATCAACGGTGGCGCCATCGCGCTCGGCCACCCGTTCGGCAGCACCGGCGCCCGGATCACCGGCACCCTGATCAACGGCTTGCAGACCCACGACAAGCAGTGGGGTGTCGAGACCATGTGCGTCGGTGGTGGCATGGGCATGGCGATGGTGCTCGAACGCCTCGGCTAGGCGCCTCAGCCCGTACACACCTTCTGCCCGCGCTCGAGCGTGTGCTCGCCACCGAGGGAGGCGGGTACGTCCTCGCCGAGCAGGTCCCGCCGGTGCAGTAGCAGGTGCCCGACCGCGTCGAGGCAGACGTCCTCGTCGGGGTCGGCCCGCCACAGGTCGTCGGCCGTGACAGCAAGTTGGTCGGCCACCAGCAGGTCGACAGCGAGTACGGGCAGCGCGCGGTGCGGCTCCCCCTCGAGCCTCGCGCAGGTGTCGGCCCACGCCTGCGCCAGGTGCCGCGCGAGATCCGCGCGGGTGCCCCAGGGCGCACAGTCCGCAGCCCACCGGGTCGGCGTCCAGCTCCGCAGCCGCTGCACCAGCAGCGCCGCCTCCTTATGCAGCAGGGCGCGCGGATCAGACATGTCCGCAGGGTAGGAGAATTGGGTACCCCGGCCGCAGACGGGCCTCGACCCGCTGCGCATTAGATCCCCAGCACGCTGGTGCTGGGGATCTACTGAAGATCTTGGGACCTACCTGCGGTTGAAGTAGCTCAGGAGCCGCAGCACCTCGAGGTAGAGCCAGACCAGGCCGACCACCAGCCCAAAGCTGATCCGCCAGGCCTCCCGGCTGTCGACTCCGGCGGCCACCATTCGGCTGGCCTGGTCGAAGTCGAGGACGAAGGTCAACGAGCCGATCACGATGAAGGCGATGCTGAACAAGATGGCGATCGGTCCGCCACTGCGCAGGCCCAGGTCGGCCACGTGGAAGGCGTTGAGCAGCAGGTTGACCACCAAAAGCGCGAACAGGCCCAGGAACGCGCCCGACACGATCTTGGTGAACTGCGGGGTGGCCCGCAGCTTGCCGCTGGTGTACCCGAACAGGACGCCGCCGAAGATCGCGGTCGTGACGACGGCTGCCTGCAGCGGCAACCCTGAGTACTGCGTGTCGTACGCGTGGCTGATGGCGCCGAGCGCCACGCCCTCGGCGGCGGCGTAGGCGAGCACCAGCGCGGGGCTGACGGTGCGCTTGAAGATGTTGACCATGGCCAACCCGAAGCCGACGAGCACCGCGGCGATCAGTAGGCCCGGGCCGACGTTCGCCACCCAGGCGGCAGCGCCGGTCACGACGATGACGCCGAGCAGGATGGCCGTCTTGACGACGACGTCATCCATGGTCAGGCGCTGCGGCGTGTCGTAGATCGCCGAGACGTCCTGCGCGGTCGGGTACCCGGCGCCGGGCTTACGCAAGCTCGGGGTGTTGCGGAAGACGGGGTTGCTGGACTGCAGTCCGGCCATCTGTAGCTCTTCTCCTCCGCCCGACCCACGGGCGGGGTCGAGCATCCACTACAACGGACAGGGCCGGACTTCTGTGCCCCCGGTGGGGGTCGAACCCACGCTGACGTGGTGTTTAAGACCACGGCCTCTGCCGGTTGGGCTACGGGGGCAGGCCCGCGAGCGTACGCCGATCTGGGCGACTCCTGGTGGACAGCCGCCCCATCAGTCACACTGCGCTCGTGACCGAACGCGTAACGTACCGCCAGGTGCTTGGCGTCCGGGAGTTCCTGGCGATCGCCGTGTCCCAGGGGTTCAGCATTCTGGGGGACCAGGTCGCCCGGATCGCAGTCGCCCTGCTGGTCTACGCCCGCTCGCACTCGGCGCTCGCGACCGCCGCGACCTACGCTTGCAGCTACCTTCCGGGGTTGCTGGGGGGGCCGGTGCTCTCGGCGCTCGCCGACCGCTACCGCCGCCGTACGATCATGGTCGTCTGCGACCTCGTCCGTACCGTGCTGGTGCTGCTGCTGGTCCTGCCGCACGTTCCGCTGCTGGCCGTCTTCGCGGTCCTGGTGCTCGTCGAGCTGCTGGCGCCCCCTTTCAACGCCGCCCGTGCGGGGACCCTGCCGGACGTGTTGCCGGGCGAGCAGTACATCGTCGGCAACGCGGTGCTCAACGTCGTCTTCCAGGGCGCACTGGTGCTCGGTTTCGTGGCTGGCGGTCTGCTGGTGGCGACCCTGTCCACTCGCGGGGCCCTCGCCGTGGATGCGGCGACCTTCGCGCTGTCGGCGGTGACGGTCCTGCTCGGCGTCCGCGACCGGCCAGCTGCGCAGGACGCCGCCTCGCGCGGCTCGCTGCTCGGCGACACCGCAGCCGGCGTACGGGCAGTGCGCTCCGAACCGCTGCTCGTCCGGCTACTGACGCTGGCAGTCCTCGGCGTCGCCGTGGGAGTCGCTCCCGAAGGATTGGCCGTGCCGGTCGCAAGCTCCTTGCATGGCGGTGAAGTGGCGGCGGGCGTGCTCACCGCATGTGTGCCGGCGGGCTTCCTGCTGGGCAGCGTGGCAGTGCTGCGCGTCCCCGCAGAACGACGGGTACGCTTGCTACCGCGCCTGGTTGCGCTGTCCTGCGTCCCCCTGCTGCTGACACCGCTGGTATATTCATTGCCCGTGGTCGCGCTGCTCTGGTTCGTGGCTGGCACCGGAACTGCGGCGCAGCTCATAGCCAGCGCCGCCTACGTACAGGCTTGCCCCACCGAAATCCGCTCCCGCGCCTACGGCCTCGCCGGCACTGCCATCGTCGGCGTTCAAGGCCTCGCCCTGCTCGTGTCGGGTGCGATGTCCGAGGCGGTTGGCGCCGCAGGGGCGATCGCCGGCCTCGCGCTGCTGGTCCTACTTCTGCTGCCGCTCGCTGTGCGTGGCACTCGACCGAGCCGTGGTCGCGCTCAAGTGCCCCTCGGCATCGTCCGAGAGGCACAGGGATGAGCATTCCCTCGGGCGTGGAGCGACGACGGGCGCAGGTGTGGCCGGTGGTCATCGGCGTGTTCCTGCTCGTCGTCGGGACGGGGGCAACGCTGCTCTCAGGCAGCGATCCGGGAGTACTTCACCCCAAGCTGTTCCTGCCCTGGTATGCGCTGGTGCCGGTCTACGTATTGTTTTCGCACTTGACCGTCGACTTTGAGTTTCGCAAGGAAGCACGTAGTGTCGCTCTGACACAGTTGCCATTAACGGTCGGCGTGGCTCTTCTGGACCCCAAATTGCACCTGTTGGCCTTCTTTCTCGCTGCCTTGATTGACTCGCTGATCGTGCGTCGCCAACAACTCAGGAAGATTCCCTACAATCTTGGTAGCGCTGTACTGGCGGTGGGACTACCCACGTTTGCAGTGCACCTGACTGGTCCTTCAGTAGCACCCGGGCCTGCGCTTTGGGGCGGCCTGGTGATCGGGTTACTTCTTAGCGATCTAACGTCTCAAATGGCTCTACTTGCGATACTTCGCAGCATCGGAGTTCCGACACCTCGGCAACAGGTCCTGGCTCCGCTGGCCTTTGGCGCGATGAGCACCTCTGTGTTTGCCAGCCTCTCCATAGTGGCTGTGACGGCCATGTGGACGACCGCCTGGTCGCTTGTGGTGGTGGCCGTTCTCGGGTTAGGGCTCACCTACGCCTACCGCGTCCATCGACGACTGTTCGCGCAGCAGCGCTCTACCGAGCGGCTGTTCGAGTTTGTTCGCGACCTCGGGCCCCTGGATGTGGACAGTGACCGAGCGGACGATGTGCTGGATCAGGTGCGTGTGTTGCTGCATGCGAACACGCTCGACCTTGCCCTGACAACCGGCAACAATCAGGCGTGGCGGCACTTGATGGCCTTCGAAGGCGATGCCCCTCGAGATGTCACGGCGCTGGATCAAGTCGCTCACGACGTAGCCACCAGCGGCAGCGCGGCCATTGAGGTCGGAGGGGCCGACCGCATGACAGTTCCGCTGCTTGGCATGAGCAGCATCATGGGCGCGCTGAGCGTGCACGACCGACTCGGCTCCGTACGAGGATTCGATATGGGTGACCTGCGTCTGCTAGAGACCGTTGCCACGGAACTCGTCACCGCCCTCGAGCGGGGGCGCCTGCTACACGATCTGGGCCGCGCGGCGACGACAGACCAGCTGACAGGCTTTCCGAACCTTGGAGAAGTCACCCACCAACTTGATCGGCTCCTCGATGCAGGCACTGGCATCGTGGTCGCTGCGGTGGCGGTCGACTCCTTCCGCGAGGTCAACGACACGCTTGGTCATCAGGTCGGCGATGACCTTCTGGTAGAGGTGTCTCGACGGCTGCGATTGTCATACCCCAATGCGATACTTGGTCGGATCGGCGGAGGACGGTTCGCCGTGGCGGTTCCAGCGCCCGACGCGGGCAGTGATCCGTCGATGTTCGGCCTCGGTATCCGCGCCCAGGTCGAGGGCGGAGCTCAGCTAGGGCCGATCGGCACTCACGTGCGCCTGTCCGTCGGCTGCGCAACGGCACCAGAGCACGGAGCCGACGGCGCCACCCTCGTTCGCCGCGCGGAGACTGCGATGTACAGCGCGCGGCACGTCCACGGGGGCCCTGTCCTGTGGGAACCCGCGTACGAGGTGCAGGGGCAGCGGCGACTGGCTGTCGTGATGGCGCTCAGAGAGGCCCTGTCCAGCGGAGCGATTGGGGTGGCTTTCCAACCAAAACTCGATGCGCGCACAGGTGTAGTAACTGGCGTAGAGGCGCTGGCGCGTTGGACGCACCCCGCACTGGGTTCAATCCGTCCAGATGAGTTCATTCCGCTTGCCGAAGCTTCCGGCCTCATGGGGCCACTGACGAGCACCATCTTGCGACAGTCGCTTACGGCATGCAAGGGGTGGCAGCGATGCGGGGGGGGCGTCGGAGTCGCTGTTAATGTCAGTGCCGAGACAGTTCTCGACGCGAGTTTCGTCACTGAGGTTGCGGCCGCGCTCACCGCCGCGGACATCTCCCCGGGACTTCTCACGATCGAACTAACTGAGAGCGTCCTCGTGGGCGACCCGATTCTGGCGACTGAAAGAATTAATGAGTTGCGCGCCCACGGGGTCAGGTTGTCTGTGGATGATTTTGGGACCGGCTACTCCTCGCTGACCTACCTCAAGGGATTACCGGTAGACGAGGTGAAGATCGATAAGGGTTTCGTCGACGCCGTGACATCCGATGCAGGTGATCGTGCCGTCATTCGCGCGGTGGTGGATATTGCGCACACGCTCGGCCTGCGGGTGGTAGCTGAAGGCGTGGAACAGGAGGACCAGCACCTACTACTCGGTGAATTAGGAGTGGACGAGATCCAGGGTTATTTGCACGCTCGACCTATGCCAGCTCTCGAGATGGCGGCGTGGTTGCGCCGCAGGGATGTTTCGTCGTTCGCGTGAGGAAAACCTCCAGGGGCTGGGAATGGGTGTAGCACCACCCATTCCCAGCCCCTGGACGGGCTGGGTTGCGGCCTAGCTTGGCGGTGGATTCAACCGCCAAGCTCCTACGGCCAGATGGTGTGACGCATGTGACAACTCCCTCGCTAGTGAGTCCGATTGGCTCTGTAAGTCGGACGATAGGGACGCATCTGGGCTAGCGCCAGTATCCGTTTTCGGGGGAGTCGCGACATATAACCCAGAACGACGTGGTTTGTTGGAACATTCAACCCGTTGGGCCCCTCCAGGACAACCGAAAGGATGCCGACTGCTCCTCAGCTCAGCTCAGCCCGGCGAGGTCCTTGGCCCGGCGGAAGACGTCGTCGAGCATCTGCTCGGTCAGGCGGCCCGTGAAGGTGTTCTGCTGGCTGACGTGGAAGCAGGCGAGCGCAGTGATCCCGGGCAGCTCGAGCTCCACGCCGTGACCGAACAGCGGTGGCCGGTCCGGAACCGCGACCCCCGCCCGACGCAGAGCTGACATGGCGGTTCCCCAGCCAAAGGCGCCGAGCACCACGACGGCTCGCACGGTGGGCAGGACGAGACGCAGCTCGGCGACCAACCAGGGCGCGCAGGCGTCTCGCTCCGCAGGGGTCGGTTTGTTCGCCGGAGGAGCGCACCGTACGGGCAAGGAGATACGCGTGTGCAGGAGCATCTGCCCGTCGTACGCGGTGGTCGACGTGGGCTGCGTGGCCAGGCCGGCGCGGTGCAGCGCCGCGAACAGCCAGTCGCCGCTGCGGTCGCCGGTGAAGATGCGTCCGGTGCGGTTGCCCCCGTGCGCCGCCGGGGCGAGGCCGAGCACCAGGATCTTCGGCTCGGCCGCTCCCCACCCCGTGACGGGCCGCCCCCAGTACGTCTGGGCGGCGTAGGACGCCCGCTTGGTCTCGGCGACCTGTTCGCGCCAGGCCACCAGCCGTGGGCAGGCGCGGCACACCGACGAGCGGCCATTCACCTCGGCCAGCGAGGGCGCTTGTCCCGCCAGCCGCTCTACGTCGGCGGCGCTGACGGCAACCGGCGTTGAGGCGCTCGCATCGTCCGTCGGGAAGCCCGATCCGGGAGGGATCACCACTGCACGGAGACTACGGGGCGCTCGTGCCCTCGCGGCCGTACCGGTCCTCGAGACGGACAACGTCGTCCAGCTGCGTCGTCGAGGCCTCGAGCAGCACGCTGTCGACGAGCGCCGTGACCCGGTGCCGTACGCCGGGCCGCAGGCGCACCGACTCCCCCGGCAGCAGCTCGAAGTCCTCCAGAGCACTCTCGTGCAGGCCGATCTCGCACCGGAGCAGGCCTGACTGCACCGATAGGACCTCCTCCTTGTGCTCGTGGTACTGCAGCGAGAGCGCATGCCCCGCGCGCACGTGGATCGCCTTGCCACAGAACGCGCCGTCCACCAGCGCGAACAGCTCCTCGTGCACCCACGGCTTGTCGGTCCGCTGCACCGTGACGACCCAGTCCGGCTTGCCCATCTACGCGCTCCCTGCGATGCCGTCGAGGATGTCCGCCTCGCTGATGGTGATCTCGCTCAGGTCCAACCGGTCCACCACGGTACGAAGAACGAGCGCGCCCGCCCCGATCACGTCGACCCGCCCGGGGTGCATGACGGGCAGCGCCGCCCGCTCCGCACGGGTCATCGCCAGCAGGCGGTCGCAGGCCTGCCGCACCACCGGCGCCCGAAGCCGCGCGCCGTGGATCGCCCCAGAATCGTACGACGGCAGCTCGAGCGCTACCGCGGCGGCGGTGGTCGAGGAGCCGGCCAGGCACACCACCGTCCGTGCGCGTTCAACGGGCACGACCGCGCGGACCAGCGCCAGCGCGGCATCGACGTCGGCCTCGGCTGAGGCGATCTGCGCAGCCGTCGGCGGGTCGTCGAGCAGGTGCCGCTCGGTGAGGCGCACGCAGCCAATGTCCACGGACCGGGCCGCGTCCACCTCGGTGGTACCGAGCACGAACTCGGTGGAGCCGCCGCCGATGTCGACCACCAGGAACGGCCCCACATGGCGGTCCAGGTCGCGGGTCGCGCCCACGAACGACAGCGCGGCCTCCTCCTCGCCGGTCACCACCTCGGGCTCCACCCCGAGGACCTGCTGGACCATGGCAACGAACTCGGCCCGGTTGCCGGCGTCGCGGGTCGCGCTCGTCGCGACCATGCGGACGCGTTCGACCATCAGCTCGCGGCAGGTCGCCACGTAGTCCATCAGCGCGGCCCGGGTCCGCTCGAGGGCAGCTGGAGCGAGGACCCCGGTCCGGTCCACGCCCTCGCCGAGGCGCACGATGCGCATCTCGCGGTGCAGCTCGGTGGTGCCGTCCACGATGAGCAGCCGGACCGAGTTGGTGCCGCAGTCGATCGCCGCCACCCGCGTCACGACCGCGTCCGCTTGCTGGGCAGCGCACCCGAATCCGGGTCGACGCAGGGCCCTTGGGCGGCCCAGTCCGGGAGCTGCGCGAGCGCCTCGTCCCCGAACGGGTTGATCCCCTTGCCGACCGCCAGGCTGTGCGCGACCAGCACGTGTAGGCACTTCACCCGTACGGGCATGCCGCCCTGGGCCGGTACGCCGGGGAGCACCCCGTGCGCGTCCCGCCGGCGGACGTAGTCCTGCGCGGCCACGCCGTACCGCACCGCCAGGTCCGGGTCCTCGTCCAGCCGGGCGGTCATCTCGCGCATCAACCCACTGGACTCGAGCGTCCCGATCCTCGATGCCAGCCGCGGGCAGGTGAGGTAGTACAGGGTTGGGAAGGGCGTCCCGTCCTGGAGCCGCGGGCTGGTCTCCACCACGTCCGGCAGGCCGCAGTCGCAGCGGTGCGCCACCGACTGCATAGCCCTGGGTCTGCGGCCGAGCTGGAGCCCGACCGCCGTACGGTCGCGTGGCTCGAGCTCACTCACCTGGTCGGCGGCATCGGCGGCGGCGCGACGTCGGAGGTCGTCACGCTGCTCCACACCTGCGAGTACCAGGGCGCTCCGGGACCGACGGCCGGCCCGGGCTCGGCGCTGCGCTCTGGAACCGCGGCCGTCGAGGGCGACAGCACGACGTACGCCGTCTCGCCCGGGAGCACGAAGTGCAGGCGGGACCGGGCCTGCGAGCGGACGTACGCCGGGTCCTGCAGCCGCTCCAGCTGCTTCTGCAGCGCCGCCACCCGAGACCGCTGGGACGCCTGAGCCGCCCGCTCGGCAGCGATGTCGCCGCGCTGGCTGAGGTACTCCCGCAGAGGCAAGGCGGCGCTGAGGACCAGCATGCACACGACCAGACCGAGCACGGCGGCCCTCGTGGTCAACGCCGAGCGGGTGTCGCGCTCGCGCGGGAGAGCGCTGGAGGTGACTACCGGACGGCGGCGACGGACGGGCCTGCGAGGAGTGGACGAAGGCACCGCTAGACGGTGCCCTGCGCTGCGGTGAAGCGGGGGAACGCGCCGGCGCCGGCGTACCGAGCGGCGTCGTCGAGCTCCTCCTCGATGCGCAGCAGCTGGTTGTACTTCGCGACCCGTTCGGACCTGGTGGGCGCACCGGTCTTGATCTGGCCGCAGTCGGTGGCCACGGCGAGGTCGGCGATGGTGGTGTCCTCGGTCTCGCCGGAGCGGTGGCTCACCATGCAGCGGTAGCCGCTGCGGTGCGCGAGCGCGACCGCGTCTAGGGTCTCGGTCAGCGTCCCGATCTGGTTGACCTTGACCAGCAGCGCGTTGGCGCAGCCGCGGGCGATCCCGTCGGCCAGGCGCGTGGGGTTGGTGACGAACAGGTCGTCGCCGACGATCTGCACCTGAGCGCCGAGCAGGGCCGTCAGCCGCGCCCAGCCGTCCCAGTCCGCCTCGTCCAACGGATCCTCGAGCGACACGATCGGGTACGACGACACAAGATCGGCGTAGTAGGAGGTCATCTCGTCCGAGGTCTTCGTTGTGCCCTCGAAGCGGTATCCGTCGCCGGAGTGGAACTCACTGGCGGCGACGTCGAGGGCGAGCCCGACGTCGCGGCCCGGCGTCAGGCCGACGCCCGAGATGGCCTCCAGGATCAGGTCCAGGGCCTCGCGGTTGTTCGGCAGGTCCGGTGCGAAGCCGCCCTCGTCGCCGACACTGGTCGCCAAGCCGCGGCCCTTCAGGACCGACTTGAGCGAGTGGTAGACCTCCACGCCCATCCGCAGCGCCTCGGCGAAGGTGGCCGCGCCGATCGGGGCGACCATGAACTCCTGCACGTCCACGTTGGTGTCGGCATGCGCGCCGCCGTTGAGGATGTTCATCATCGGCACCGGGAGCACGTGCGCGTTCGGCCCGCCGACATAGCGGAACAGCGGCAGCCCGTGGCTGTCCGCGGCGGCCCGCGCGACCGCGAGCGAGACCCCGAGGATCGCGTTGGCGCCGAAGCGGCTCTTGTCCGGCGTGCCGTCGAGGTCGATCAGGGCCTGGTCGATGATGCGCTGCTCGCTGGCCTCCGTGCCGATCAGCTCGGGGGCGATGGCGTCGTTGACGGACTGCACCGCCTGCAGGACGCCCTTCCCGCCGTACCGCGCGCCGCCGTCGCGCAGCTCCACCGCCTCGTACGCGCCGGTGCTCGCGCCGCTCGGGACGGCCGCACGGGCGAACGTACCGTCGTCCAGGGCCACCTCGACCTCGATGGTGGGGTTGCCGCGCGAGTCGAGGATCTCGCGGGCGCCGACGGCCTCGATGGCGGGCACGGTTCTCCTGCAGCGCTGAAGGGGCGGGTCGAGCGCAGCCTACCGACGGGCCGACGGGGCTCCGCTCAGGCGCGCCACACGCGACCACCCACGCGGACCCGGCCGGCGCCGGCCGTGCTCGCGTACCAGCCGCGGGCGCCGTCGTCGAGAGCGGACAGCGCCGCCAGCAGCTCGTCGTCGACCGGGCCGAGGTCCCGGTCGAGCGCGAACCGGCTGAACTCCACGCAGGGCGGCGCGGGGACGACGTCATACAGCTCGAGGGTTGCGCCGTCATCGGTCTCGAGCAGCAGGCCCCCGGCCCCCGGTTCGAACGTGTCCAGGAGCACCGACTCGCCGGCGATCCCGTCCACGAGGTGGTCGCCGTACGCCTGACGCAGCCGGACATAGGCCGTCCGGGACAGCAGGGACAGGCCGTTGCCGAGCCGACGGTTGCGCGTTTGCGGATGGTCCGCGTGATGGACGTCGAGCACCTGCTCGCCGGCGGCCCGACCGGTGCAGCCGCGCGGACCGACGTCGAGCGCCTCGACCTCCAGCAGTGGCGACGGGTCGTACACCCGGCTCCCCCGCGACCCCGGCTTCAGCGGCGCGCGCTGCACCTGCAGCCGTACGACCGAGCCCAGCGGCGTCACGATCTGGGCTCGGGCGGCGAGCGGGTGAACAGGTAGGCGGCCAGCGGCAGCCCGGCCAGCCCGACGGCGACGTAGCCGAGGACGTCGTGCAGCCAGAAGGGTCCGCGCGTCCCCACCAGCGCCGGGACCCCGGCCTTGAGCAGGTAGGCCAGCACGACGGCGAGGACCGCGACGAGCAGCAGGCCCCCGAGCTGGTCTCTGCGCTGCCGGCCGGCCCAGCGGACGGCGTGCACACCGAGCAGGGCGACGACGAGCAGCACGAGCGTGAACACCTGCAGCACCTGCAACGTGCCCGAGCCGAGCAGAGCGCCGTTCGTGCCGTTGAGCAGCCCCAGCAGTGCGACCTGGCACAGGGTTGCGGCGACACCGGCGTACGCACCGCGGCGGACCCGCGAACCGCTCACGGCCACCGCTCCGTCCACTCCTGCAGCGTCTGGTCCGCCGGTTCGCGGCCCTCGGCCCGTACGTCCCGCTCGATCGCGGCGAGCGCGTCGCGATAGGACCGGGAGAGCGCGCGCAGGGCCGCCTCCGGGTCGACATCGGCCGCGCGGCAGCGGGTCACCAGCGCCCAGAGCTCACCGGGCAACCCGTCGTACGCCCGCGGTGGGACGCCCAGCCTGGCCGCCCGCTTCTGCAGCTTGGCGGCCAGGGCCAACGCGGGCTGGCCGAGCGGTACGCCGTCCGTGACCGACGTCCGTCCCTTCTCGGCGGTCTTGAGCGCGTCCCAGCTGCCCTCGAGGTCGTCGGCCGGCCCGCCGGCGAACACGTGCGGGTGCCGCCGCACGAGCTTGTCGACGAGGTCGGCGGCGACCTCGTCGATGGTGAACGGCGCGGCCGGATGCTCCTGCGCGAGGCGGGCGTGGAACGCGACCTGGAGCAGCACATCTCCAAGCTCCTCGCGCATGCCCTCGCGGTCGTCGCCCTCCAGCGTCTCCAGCAGCTCGTAGGACTCCTCCACCAGGTACGGCGCCAGCGAGCTGTGCGTCTGCTCGGCGTCCCACGGGCAGCCCCCCGGGGAGCGGAGCCGGTCCATGACCGAGACGACGTCCAGCAGTCGGGCGCCGGGCGGGTCATAGGAGCCGTACACCACCTCGAGGTCGGTGCCGGAGCGGACGGCGCGGTCACCGAGCGCGCGGACGAACTCGGTGTCGGCCGCGCCGCTGGACAGCCAGACGACCTGGCCCTCGGCGCGGGCCCGCTCGAGCAGCACGCCGGCGTCCCGCTCGGCCACCGTGACCGTGACACCCGCTGCCTCGAGATGGGCAAGCTGCACGTGAGCCGGATCGCCGACGAGCACCGGCCCCTCGTGCAGCACCTTCCAGGCCGCCCAGGTCAGCACACCGGGCGGGGTCCGAGGCGAGCAGGCGACCAGGACGACCCGGCTCACCCTCCGGCGGGTGGCGGGGCGGCGCCCCCGGTCGGTCCCGGCGTCCCGGTCGGCTTGGTCACGTCGCTGCTGGGATCCGCCTTCGGCGCGATCACGTCGAGGGCTTTGGGGTCCCACGCGCCGAAGCGGGGGTTCACCTTGACGCCGAGCTGGCGGGCGGTGTCCTGCAGGAGTTTGGCGACCGCTGCCATCCGCTGCTGGCTCAGTAGCGCGTGGCGAAGCTCGGGCGTGGCCTGCTGCAGGGTCGTCGTACGCCGCTGGAGCACGTGGATGACGTGGAAGCCGAACTGGGTGTGCGCCAGGACGAACGAGCCCGGCTTGGCGGTGAAGATCGCCGTCTCGAACGGCTTGGCGAGCGCCCCCCTGCCCTGGAAGCCCAGATCGCCGCCGCTGGCCTTGCTGCCCGGGTCCATGGAGTACTTCTTGGCGAGGGCGGCAAACTGCTCGGGGTGCGCCTTGACGGTCGCCAGCAGTTTCTGCGCCTGCGGCAGGGTCGCCACCAGGATGTGCGCCGAGTGGACCTGGTCGTACATCGCGATCCTCTGCGTGTAGGCCTGCTTCAACGCCGCCTGCGGTACGACGACCCCCGCGGTCAGCTTCTCGGCGAGGGCGTCCCGCAGGGTGATGTCCGACAGCGTCGGGCGCAGGTCGGCCGGGGCGATCCCGGCCTTGGCGGCGTCCGCGGCCAGCTTGTCGGCGCCGCCAAGCTGGGCGGCGATCCCGGCGATGGTCGCGTCGATCTGGCTGGCGCTGACGCTGACGTGCTCGTTCGCCGCCGCCTTGGTGACGATGATGTGGTCGATGAGGCGGCGCAGGACCGAGCGCTGGTAGGCCGGGCGGTCCGCGCCGGCCTGCTGTGCGGCCTGCGGGTTGGCCAGGCCGCGCTGCACAACCTGCTGCACCTGGGTGTCGGTGACGCGCTGGTCACCGATCACGGCGGCTGCGCCCGGTTGGACCGGACCCCCGCAGCCGGCCAGGGCGAGCACGGCAGCGCCGGCCACGAGCGTACGAACGGGGAGGCGGGTCACGTGCAGGAGGTCCTTTCCGACGTTGAGATGTCTGCCGGGCAAGTTTCTCATGCGGGTACGGCTACGGGGTCCAGTACCACCTCGAGCAGTTCCGAGCACCACTGCAGCAGGGCCGTGTCGCGCAGCGGCTGACCGCCGAGCCGCTGGGTCATGGGCTTGGGGACGAGCACCGTGTCGATGCTCTGCTTGACCACCGAGCGCGGGTACAGCCGCTGCAGCCGCAGCACCTGCGACTCGCGCAGCGGCATCGGCGCGAAGCGGATCTGCGTACCCTGCACGCTCACTTCCGTGAGCCCGTGGCGCGTCGCGGCGATCCGGAACCGAGCGACCGCGAGCAGGTTCTCGACCGGAGTGGGCAGCGGGCCGTACCGGTCGACGAGCTCCTCGCGCGCCGCCTCCAGGGCGGTCTCGTTCGCCGCGGCCGCCAGCTGCCGGTACGCCGACAGGCGCAGCCGCTCGCCCGGCACGTAGGTGTGCGGCAGGTGGGCGTCGATCGGCAGATCCACCTTTGCGTCGGGTACCACGTCCTGGTCGGCCTCGCCGGGCATCGTGCCGGCGCGCTTGAAGTCCCCGACCGCCTCCCCGACCAGACGCATGTACAGGTCGAACCCGACGCTCGCGATGTGCCCAGACTGCTCGCCGCCGAGCAGGTTGCCGGCGCCCCGGATCTCCAGGTCCTTCATCGCCACCGCCATGCCGGCCCCGATCTCGGTGTTCTGCGCGATGGTCGCCAGCCGGTCGTGCGCCAGCTCGGTCAGCGGCTTCTCCGGCTGGTAGGTGAAGTAGGCGTAGGCCCGTTCACGTCCCCGGCCGACCCGGCCGCGGATCTGGTGCAGCTGGGAGAGCCCGAACGCATCCGCCTTGTCCACGATCAGGGTGTTGGCGTTCGGGATGTCCAGGCCGCTCTCCACGATGGTCGTGCAGACCAGCACGTCGAAGTGCTTCTCCCAGAAACCCACCATCACCTGCTCGAGCGTCGTCTCGTCCATCTGCCCGTGCCCCGTGGCGACGCGCGCTTCGGGCACCAGCTCGCGTAGCCGCTTGGCCACCCGGTCGATCGACTCAACCCGGTTGTGCAGAAAGAACACCTGCCCCTCGCGCAGCAGCTCCCGCCGGATCGCCGCGCCGATCTGCTTCTCGTCGTACGGCCCGACGAAGGTCAGCACCGGGTGCCGCTCCTCGGGCGGGGTGAGGATCGTGGACATCTCGCGGATGCCGGTCAGGCTCATCTCCAGCGTCCGCGGGATCGGCGTGGCCGACATGGTCAGCACATCCACGGCCGTGCGCATCTGCTTCAGGAACTCCTTGTGCTCCACCCCGAAACGCTGCTCCTCGTCGACGATGACCAGCCCGAGGTCCTTGAACTGCACGCTCGTGGACAGCAGGCGATGGGTGCCGATGACGACGTCGACCGTTCCCTCGCGCATCCCGTCGAGCACCTGCTTCTGCTCCTTGTCGGAGTTGAAGCGCGAGCTCGCCCGCACCGTCACCGGGAACTGCGCGAAGCGGTCCCGGAAGGTGTTGTAGTGCTGCTGGACCAGCAGGGTCGTCGGGACCAGGATCGCCACCTGCTTGCCGTCCTGCACGGCCTTGAAGGCGGCCCGCACGGCGATCTCGGTCTTGCCGTAGCCGACGTCGCCGGCGATCACCCGGTCCATCGGGGACGGCTTCTCCATGTCGGCCTTCACCTCCTCAATCGCCGACAGCTGGTCCGGGGTCTCGACGTAGGGGAAGGCGTCCTCGAGCTCGCGCTGCCACGGCGTGTCGGCGCCGAAGGCGTACCCGGGCGCGGCCATCCGCGCGCTGTAGAGCTGGATCAGGCCGGCCGCGATCTGCTTGACGGCCTTTTTCGCCCGGCCCTTGCGCTTGGCCCAGTCGCCGCCGCCGAGCCGGTCCAGGCCCGGCGCCTCGCCGCCGACGTACCGCGTGACCTGCTCGAGCTGGTCGGTCGGCACGAACAGCTTGTCGCCCTTGGCGTACTCCAGGATGAGGTACTCGCGGGTCGCGCCGGCGACCGTGCGCTGGACCATCTCGACGTAGCGGCCGACCCCGTGCTGTTCATGCACAACCGGGTCGCCGGCCCGCAGCTGCAGCGGGTCCACGGCGTTGCGCCGGCGCGACGGCATCCGCTTGCTCATGTCCTTACTGCTGCCCGTGCCGCGTGCACCGGTCAGGTCGGACTCGGTGAGCACGACGGTGTGCAGCAGCTCGCTGGTGAACCCGGTCTGCAGGCACCCGGTGGACACGTGCACGACCCCCGTGTCGACCTCGCCGGCCAGGTCCTCGACGAGCCGGACCGCGATGTCGGCGCCCTTGAGCACCTCCACCATCCGCTGCGCCGACCCGTGCCCCTCGCTGGTCAGCACAACCCGCCAGCCCTCGGCCAGCCACCCGCGTAAGTCCTCGAGGGCCTTGTCGGTCTCGCCCCGGTAGGCCGCCGGCTGCCGGGCCGCCAGCACCACCGTGTCGTCCTCCAGCTCGGCGTCGGTCGTGAACGGCGAGACCGACCACCAGGGCAGCCCGCTCGCCTGGGCGTGCTCGCGCACCTCCACCAGCGTCTTGTACGCCGCGGCGCCGAGGTCGATCGGCGCGGCGCCCCCGATCGCCGCGGTGGACCAGCTGGCCTCCAGGAACTCCTGGCTGGTGCGGACCAGGTCGTGCGCCCGGGTGCGTACCCGCTCGGGGTCGCAGACCACCACGCAGGTGCCGACCGGCAGCTCGTCGACGAGCAGCTGCAGGTCGTCGACCAGCACCGGCGCCAGCGCCTCCATGCCTTCGACCGGCGTGCCGTCGGCGATCTTGTCGCAGATCTCGGCGAGCTCGGGATGGCTCGTGACCAGTGCCCGGGCCCGGGCCCGGACGTCGTCGGTCAGCAGCAGCTCGCGGCAGGGCGGCGCCCACAGCCCGTGGCCCGCCACCTCCAGCGACCGCTGGTCGGCCACCTTGAACGAGCGGACCTCCTCGACCGTGTCGCCCCAGTACTCCACCCGCAGGGGGTGCTCCTCGGTCGGCGGGAAGACGTCCAGAATGCCGCCGCGTACGGCGAACTCGCCGCGCTTCTCGACCAGCTCGACGCGCAGGTAGGACAGGTCCACCAGGCGTCGTACGACGTCGTCGAGGGCAAGCTCCTGGCCCTGCACGAGCTGCACCGGCTCGAGCTCGCCGAGGCCCTTGACCTGCGGCTGGAGCAGGCTGCGGACCGGCGCGACCACGACGTCCAGCGGGCCGGTCGTCGGGTCGTCCGCACTGGGGTGCGCGAGCCGGCGCAGCACCGCGAGCCGGCGACCGACCGTGTCCGCCCGAGGGCTGAGCCGCTCGTGCGGCAACGTCTCCCAGCTCGGGTACAGCGCGATCCGGTCCGGGTCGTGCAGGCTGCCCAGCGCGGCCACCAGGTCCTCGGCCTCACGCCCGGTGGCGGTGACGGCGAGGACGGTACGGCCGGCGCGCGCGGCCAGTCCGGCGACGACGAACGGCTGCAGACCGGCGGGAGCGGTCAGGTCGAGTATGCCAGGCCCGGTCGCACCGGTTCCGGCTTCGACGGCCCGGCTCAGCGAGGGGTCGGTCAGGACGATGTCGAGCAGTCCGCGCAGGGACAAGGAGCAGCCTTTCGGGCCATGCAGAACGACCCCGCACGCCGAGCCGGCCGGGGGGTGGGGGTGCAGCGGCGACGCTCGCGCGCCACACCTCCAGCGTACGTCGTGCCTTCTACCGTCAGGCGTGGAAGGTGTTCTGGACGGCGTCGAGCGGCTGCACCAGCAGCGACTCGACCGCGTCGGCCGCGCGGTCGAGGTGGAACGGCAGCTCCTTGCGCTCGGTGGCGGAGAAGTCCCGGAGCACGAAGTCAGCAGGGTCCTGGCGCCCGGGCGGCCGGCCGATGCCGAACCGGGTCCGCAGATAATCCTTGCTGCCGATCGCCGAGGTGATCGAGCGCAGGCCGTTGTGGCCGTTGTCCCCACCACCGCGCTTGAGCCGGAGCACCCCGTAGTCGATGTCGAGCTCGTCGTGGACGACCACGATCCGCTCGACGGGGACTGTGAAGAAGTCCCGCAGGCTGGCCACCGGACCGCCGGAGACATTCATGAACGACTTCGGCTTGGCGAGCACCGCCCGTTGTCCAGCCACGCGGCCCTCGATGACGTCCGCCCGGCCCTTGTGCGCCGTGAACCGGCTGCCCACCCGCTCAGCCAGCAGGTTCAGCACCAGGAAGCCGGCGTTGTGCCGGTTCCCGGCGTACGACGGGCCGGGGTTGCCCAAGCCGACGACGAGCCAGACGTCGTCGGCCACGGGGCAGTCCTCGTCTCGGGCGGCCTAGGCCTCGGTGGCCGGTACCTCGTCGCCCTCGCCGACCTTGTCGGACTCGCTGCCCTCGGTCTCGGGTGCGTCCCCCTCGGCCTCCGGCTCGTCGGGAGCCAGCTCGGCTGCCGCCGCGTCCAGCTCGGCCTCGAGCTGCTCCTCGGAGATGACGCCGAGGAACTGCACGATGACGTGCTCGGGGTCCTGGCTGAGGGTCGAGCCCGCGGGCAGGACGACGTCCTTCGCCGACAGGTGCTTGCCCGCCCGCTTGCCGTCGATGTTGATCTCGACGTGGTCCGGCAGCTTCGTGGCGTCGGCCTCGACCGTAAGCGTCATCGTCTGCTGGTCCACCAGCGTGTCGGGCGCCGCGTCGCCGATCAGCATGATCGGCACCTCGACGGTGACCTTCTCGCCCTGACGGACAGCCACCAGGTCCAGGTGCTCCAGCGTGCCCTTGATCGGGTCGCGTACGACGACCTTGGGCAGCGCGAGCTCGTCGCCGTCCTCAGTCTGCAGGGTCAGCAGCACGTTGGCGTCGCGCTTGAGGGCAAGCATGAGCTCGTGGCCAGGCAAGCTCAGGTGGCGCGGCTTGTCCCCGTGGCCGTAGAGGACTGCCGGCACCTTGCCGGCACGACGCGTACGACGGGCCGGTCCCTTGCCGAACTCGGTACGGCTCTCGGCGGCAATGCGGACCTCGGACACGACGTGACTCCTCGTTGCGGTACGGGCTGAACTGCGGGCTGCGGCTACTCAGATGCGGCAGGGCGGGTGCTGCGCGGGCAGCGACCACGAACGGCCCGGGCGCGGAGGTGGACTCTAGCCGACCGGTCAGGCGTCCCCGTCGAACAGGCTCGTGACCGAGCCGTCCTCGAACACCGCTGTGATGGCGGCCGCGAGCAGTGGCGCGATGGACAGCACGGTGAGCTTGTCGAAGCGCTGGCTCGGCGACACCGGCAACGTGTTGGTGATGATCGTCTCGCTGATGCGGCTGTTCTTGAGCCGGTCCAGCGCCGGCCCGGACAGGATCGCGTGCGTGGCCGCGATGAGCACCTCGACGGCGCCGGCGGCGAACAGCACGTCCGCCGCCTTGGTGATGGTGCCGCCGGTGTCGATCATGTCGTCGATCAGGACGCAGACGCGTCCCTTGACGTCACCTACGACCCGATTCGCCACGACCTGGTTCGGCACGAGCGGGTCGCGTGTCTTGTGGATGAAAGCCAGCGGAGCGCCACCGAGGCGGTCGGTCCAGCGCTCGGCGACCCGTACCCGGCCGGAGTCCGGCGAGACCACCACGATGTTGGAGGTGTCGTACTTGGACTTGACGTAGTCGGCCAGCAGGGGCAGCGCAAACAGGTGGTCGACGGGCCCGTCGAAGAACCCCTGGATCTGCGCGGTGTGCAGGTCGACTGACATGAGCCGGTCCGCCCCCGCGGTCAGGAACAGGTCGGCGATGAGCCGAGCGCTGATCGGCTCGCGACCGCGGTGCTTCTTGTCCTGGCGCGCGTAGGGGTAGAACGGCATCACCACGGTGATCCGCTTGGCGCTGGCCCGCTTGAGGGCGTCGACCATGAGCAGCTGCTCCATCACCCAGGTGTTGACCGGGGTGGTGTGGCTCTGCATGACAAAGGCGTCGCAGCCCCGGACCGACTCCTCGAAGCGCACGAAGATCTCACCGTTGGCGAAGTCGTACGCCGCGGTGGGCACCGGCTCGACCCCGAGCTCGACGGCGACCTCGGCCGCGAGCTCCGGCGCCGCGCGCCCGGTGAACAGCATCAGGTTCTTTCGTCCCTGGATCTGCAGACCACTCACGCGGGCTCCCCCTCGGCGGGGCGCCTGCGCGCGACCCACCCGTCGATGGTGCGTTGCCGAGCCCGGCCGACGCCCAGGGCGCCGGCGGGCACGTCCTGCGTGATGGCCGACCCGGCCGCCGTGTAGGCGCCGTCATGCACGGTGACGGGTGCCACGAGCACGTTGTTGCTGCCGATCCGGACGTCGTCACCGACTGTTGTCGGGTGCTTGTCGCGACCGTCGTAGTTCACCACGATCGTGCCGGCGCCGATGTTGCTGCGCTCACCGATGGCGGCGTCGCCGACGTAGGACAGGTGCGGCACCTTGCTGCCGTCGCCGATCGTGCTGGCCTTGACCTCGACGAACGCCCCGGCCTTGGCCGCGCGCCCGAGCACAGTTCCGGCGCGCAGGTAGCTGTACGGACCAACGGTCGCCGCCGGGCCGATCCGCGCACCGACGCAGTGACTTCGCACCACGCTCGCCCCCTCACCGACCTCGCAGTCGACCAAGGTCGTGTCGGGACCGACCGTGGCGCCCCGGCGTACGACGGTGGCGCCATGCAGCTGGACGCCGTACCCGATGGTGGTGTCCGGCTCGAGCGTGACGTCGACGTCGATCCAGGCTGTCTGCGAGTCGAGGAAGGCCACACCGGCCCGCTGATGGGCCAGCACGATGCGGTCCCGCAGCAGTCGGGCGAGCTCGGCCAGCTGCGCCCGATCGTTCACGCCCTGCGTCTGCTCGGGATCCGCAGCAACCTGAGCGCCGACGCGCAACCCGGCGGCGCGGTGCAGCCCCACGACGTCGGTGAGGTACTGCTCGCCCTGCGCGTTGTCGGTGCCGAGCCGACCGAGGGCGCTGCGCAGATCGGCGGCGGCGAAGGCGTACACGCTGGTCGCGACCTCATCGATCGCCCGGACGGCACCGTCCGCGTCCTTGTGCTCGACCACCCGCTCGACGTCCCCCCCGACGCCGCGGACGACCCGGCCGTAACCGACCGGATCGGCGACCCTGGCGCTAAGAAGGGTCGTGGCCGCCCCGTCCCGTTCGTGGGCCTCGACCAGCTCGCGCAGCGTCGCGCCGGTAAGCAGCGGCGCGTCGCCAGGCAGGACGACGACCGTTCCCTCCAGGTCCGGCAACGTCTCGAGGGCCACCCGTACGGCGTGGCCGGTGCCGCGCTGCTGCTCCTGGACGACGGCGCGTGCTCCGCCGGTCAGCGCGCCGGCAACCTGGTCCCGGCCGTGCCCGACGACGACCAGCAGGTGCTGAGGCTCCAGGGACTTGGCGGCTGCCATGACGTGTCCCAGCATCGTGCGGCCGCCGAGAGTGTGCAGGACCTTCGGCGTACGGCTGCGCATCCGGGTGCCCTCGCCAGCAGCCAGCACCACGACGGCTGCGACGCGTCCTGCGGAGCTCACGCGGACTCCTCGCCGGCTGCGGGTTGGCTGACCGGAAAACCCGGCGCCGCCAACCCTACCGGGCAGGTGAACTCGCTTTCGGCGCCGTACGAGGCCCGGGCACGATCACGTATGTACTGCTCCGCCCCCAGGACTCGAACCCGGAACTGAATGCGCCAAAGGCACCCGTGTTGCCAATTACACCAGGGCGGACCGGTGCGACAGGTACTGCTTACCGGCCGAGTCTGCCACCGCCCCTGCGGGCGCCGTCTCTCCAAGGCCGATCCCGACCGTCGATCGCGAGCCCGCCGACCCATCCCGCTGAGGACGGCCACCCGCGACTGTCCGCCCACCCCCCCGAGGGTCGGGAACCGCCCCACTCCGTACGCCCCGGCGGGGCCGATCCCGACCCTCAACGGCGAGCTGGCCGACCTGTTCCAGCCGAGTCCGACACAAAGCCGTCACCAGTCCACGATGGCTGGGCAACCTACGGATGCGTAAGTTACGGTCATAGCGTCCGTCCCCCACTCGCCAGAGGACGCCCATGACCGAGACGCTCGACGCACCCGTCACCACCATCGACTACGACGCCGACGAGAGCCGGCCGCTGCAGCAGGTCCCGACCACCGAGGCCCGGGCCCGGTGGGAGCAACTGGCTCTGGGCGTGTTCATCGCCGTCCCCCTGCTGGCCGTCGCCGCCTCCGGGTTCGTGGTCTGGGGCCACGGGCTGTCGTCTACCGACGTCGGGCTCAGCATCGTGTTCTACGCGGTCACGCTGCACGGGATCACGGTGGGATTTCACCGCTTCTTCACCCACGGCTCGTTCAAGGCCACGCGGCCGGTGAAGGTCGCGCTAGCGCTGGCCGGGAGCATGGCGATTGAGGGGCCGGTCACGCGCTGGGTTGCCGACCACCGCCGGCACCACGCCTACAGCGACGCCGACGGCGACCCGCACTCGCCCTGGCGGTACGGCAACGACTTCCGCTCGCTGTGCAAGGGACTGTTCCACGCCCACGTCGGCTGGCTGTTCGACGTCGAGCAGACCGACCAGAAGCGCTTCGTCCCCGACCTGCTGGCCGACCGGGACCTGGCCCGGGTCGCCAAGGCCTTCCCGCTGCTCGTTACCGTCTCGCTGCTGCTGCCGGCCCTGCTCGGTGGCTTGATCACGATGAGCTGGACCGGCGCGCTGTCGGCGTTCTTCTGGGCGTCGGTCATCCGGATCGGCGTGCTGCACCACGTCACCTGGTCGATCAACTCGATCTGCCACACCTGGGGCGAGCGGCCGTTCGTGACCCGCGACAGGGCGGTCAACGTCTGGTGGCTCGCCGTGATCTCCGGCGGCGAGAGCTGGCACAACCTGCATCACGCCGACCCGACCTGCGCGCGCCACGGCGTCGACAAGGGCCAGGTGGACAGCAGCGCGGTGCTCATCCGCGGCCTGGAGCGGCTCGGCTGGGCCCGCGACGTGCGCTGGCCCAAGCAGAGCCGGCTGGACGCCCGCCGCGCCCGCACCGCCTAGCCGGACCGGGTGAGCGACGCCGTACGACCCCGGGTGCGGATGACGGGCAAGCAGCGCCGCCAGCAGCTGCTGGACGTGGGCCGCTCGCTGTTCGCCGAACGCGGGTACGACGGCACCTCGGTCGAGGAGATCGCTGCCCGCGCGGGGGTCTCCAAGCCCGTCGTGTACGAGCACTTCGGCGGCAAGGAGGGCTTGTACGCCGTCGTCGTGGACCGCGAGGTGCAGCACCTGCTCGACACGTTCACCAACGCACTGACCGGTGACCAGCCGCGGCTGCTGCTCGAGCAGGCGACGCTGGCGCTGCTGACCTACATCGAGGACGAGGCCGACGGGTTCCGCATCCTGGTTCGGGAGTCGCCGCTCGGGCTCGAACGCGCCGGCGGCTTCGCCACCATCATCAGCGACATCGCCAGCCAGGTGGAGCACATCCTGGGCGGGGAGTTCAAACGCCTCGGGTACGAGACCAAGCTCGCCGGCCTGTACTCCCAGGCGCTGGTCGGCATGGTCGCGCTGACCGGCCAGTGGTGGCTCGACAACCGCAAGCCCAAGCGGGACGAGGTCGCCGCGCACCTGGTCAACCTGGCCTGGAACGGCCTGGCCCACCTGGAGACCAAGCCGCGCATCAACACCAGCGGCAAGGACGCCTGACGCGGGCTGCACCCGGCGTCCGCTCCCCGACCCGCTCCCCGTGCCTGGTCAGGCGGACAGCGACTCCGACAGCTCCAGCCAGGTGTCCTCGGCCCGGGCCTTGCCCTCGCGCACCTGCCGCAGCTCGGCGTCCAGGGCGAGTACCGCGGTGTGGTCCGCGGCCTGCTCGGCGATCGAGGACAGCAGCGCCGCCTCGCGCTTGTCCAGCTGGCCGAGCGCCCGCTCGAGCCGGGTCAGCTCCTTCTTGGCGGCCCGGGTGTCGCCGCCGGCCTTCTTGGGTGGGGCGCCTGGGTCGGCGGCCACCCGGCGGATCCGCTTGGCGAGGTACTCCTCCACACCCCCCGGTAGCGCGGCGACCGTGCCGTCACCCATGAGCGAGGTGGTGACCGTCGTGACCCGCTCCAGGAAGTACCGGTCGTGGCTGACGACGACCAGCGTCCCGGGCCAGCCGTCGAGCACGTCCTCCAGGGCGTTGAGCGTGTCGATGTCCAGGTCGTTGGTCGGCTCGTCCAGCAGCAGGACGTTCGGCTCGCCCATGAGCAGCCGCAGGACCTGCAGCCGGCGGCGCTCGCCGCCGGACAGGTCGCCGACCCGGGTCCACTGGGCGTTGCCGGTGAAGCCGAAGCGGTCGCACAGCGAGGACGCCGTGATTGTCTTGCCACCGCCGATCTCGACCTGCCGCGACACCTCTTCGACCGCCTCGAGCACGCGCAGGGCAGGGGCGAGCTCGGCAACCTCCTGCGACAGATAAGCGACCTTGACCGTCTGCCCGACCTTGACCACCCCACGGGTGGGGTGCACCTCACCGATCAGCATCTTGAGCAGCGTGGACTTGCCGGCGCCGTTGACGCCGACGATCCCGACCCGGTCCCCCGGGCCGACCCGCCAGGTCACGTCGTGGAACAGCACACGTCCGTCGTACGCGAGCTCGACGTGCTCGACGTCGTACACGGTCTTGCCGAGCCGGGCGGTGGCGAAGCGCTGCAGGGCGATGTCGTCGCGGGCCGGTGGCTCGTCGGCGATGAGGGCGTTCGCGGCGTCGATGCGAAAACGCGGCTTGCTCGTGCGGGCCGGCGGCCCGCGGCGCAGCCAGGCCAGCTCCTTGCGGACCAGGTTGAGCCGCCGCTGCTCGGTCGCGCCGGCCATCCGGTCACGCTCGGCCCTGGCCAGCACGTACGAGGAGTAGCCCCCGTCGTAGGCGTCCACCTGGCCGTCGTGCACCTCCCACGTGGTCGAGTTGACCTCGTCCAGGAACCACCGGTCGTGGGTGACGACCAGGTGCGCCTGCTGCGGGGTGCGACGCTGCAGGTGCGCGGCCAGCCAGGCGACGCCCTCGACGTCCAGGTGGTTGGTCGGCTCGTCGAGCACCAGCAGGTCCCACTCCTGCACCAACAGCGCGGCCAGGGCGACGCGGCGGCGCTCGCCGCCGGACATCGTGCCGACCACGGTGTCCAGCCCGACGGTGTGCAGGCCGAGGCCGTCGAGCACCTCGCGGACCCGGGCGTCGCCGGCCCAGGTGTGCTCGGCCGCGTCCCCGAGGACCGCCTGGTGGGCGGTGAGCGCCTCGTCGAGCCGGACGTCCTGGGTGAGGACGCCGACCCGCAGGCCGCCGGCATGGGTCACCCGGCCGGAGTGCGGGGCCTCAGCCCGGATGATCGTCTTGAGCAGCGTTGTCTTGCCGCCGCCGTTGCGTCCGACGACCCCGATCCGGTCCCCCTCGGAGACGCCGAGGCTGACCCCGTCCAGCAGCAGTTTCGTGCCGTGCGCAGTGGTGACGTTCTCCAGGTTGACGAGGTTGACGGCCATCAGCTGGTCCGCACGACTCGGGCGCCGGCGACGGGACCGCCCGCCCGGCGTACCGACCGGCAGACGCCGTGCCCGGCGAGAGCGGCGGCGAGCGCAAGTGCGTGCTTGTCGTGCCGGGCCAGAAAGGCGACCGTCGGCCCCGAGCCGGACACCACGGCGCCAAGCGCACCGAGGTCCTCGCCGCTGGCAAGCAGCGTGCGCAGTCGGGGGCGAAGTGCCAGCGCAGTGGCCTGCAGGTCGTTGGACAAGGCCCGCCCGAGCAACTCGGGAGTGCCGACGCGCAGGGCGGCGATGACCTCGGCCGGGTCGCCGACGACCGCGATCGGGCCCTGCTCGCGCTGCCGGTCCAGCTCGTCGTACACCGACGGGGTGGACAGGCCGGCCTCGGCCAGGGCGAGCACCCAGGAGTAGGCACCGTGACCGAGCACGGAGGTGAGCCGCTCGCCGCGACCGGTGCCGAGCGCCGTACCGCCGTGCAGGGCGAACGGGACGTCGCTGCCGAGCATCGAACCCACCTCGGCGAGCTGCTCGCGGGACAACCCGGCGCCCCACAGCGCGTCGCAGGCGACCAGGGCGGCAGCGGCGTCCGCCGAACCGCCCGCGCAACCGCCGGCGACCGGGATCCCCTTGGCGAGGGTCAGCGCGACCCCGGGGTCATGCCCCGTGCGCCCGGCCAGCGCCTGCACGGCCCGGGCCGCCAGGTTCGTGCCATCCAGCGGTACATCAGCGGCGCCCTCACCGGTGACCGTCACGGTCAGCTCGGGCGACCGCCGGGCGGTGAGCTCGTCGTACAGACCGACTGCCTGGTAGACGGTCGTGAGGTCGTGGAACCCGTCCGGCCGGAGCTGGCCGACCGACAGGTGCAGGTTCAGCTTCGCCGGGGCCCGCACCGTGACGGAGTCGGCCGAGGCCGGGCGGGGGGGCAGGACGCGCTCCTCGAGGGGTCGGCTGGTCCGGCCAGACTACGCGGCGGTTGCGGCGAGCCGGGCGAAGTCCCCGACGGCCAGTGTCTCCCCCCGGGCGCGCGGGTCGATCCCAGCCTCGCGCAGCCGTCGCTCGGCGACGTCCGGGGCCCCGGCCCAGCCGCTCAGCGCGGCCCGCAGGGTCTTGCGGCGTTGCGCGAAGGCGGCGTCGATGACAGCGAAGGTCGCCAGCCGGTCGCCTTCCGGAGGCGTGCGGCGGGTGAAGCCGACGAGCCCGCTGTCCACGTTGGGCGCGGGCCAGAAGACCGTGCGCCCGATCGAGCCGGCCTTGCGCACCTCGGCGTACCAGGCCGCCTTCACGGAGGGCACGCCATAGGTCCGACTGCCGGGCGCGGCGACTAGCCGGTCGGCGACCTCGGCCTGCACCATCACCAGCCCGGTGCGCAGTGTCGGCAGGTGCTCGAGCAGCCGCAGCAGCACGGGTACGGCGACGTTGTACGGCAGGTTCGCCACGAACGCCGTGGGCGCCGGACCGGGCACACCGGTGAGGGTGAGCGCGTCCTGCGTGAGCACCTTCAGCCGACCGGCGTACGACGGGGCGCGGTCCTGCACGGTCAGCGGGAGCTGGGTGGCGAGCAGCGGGTCGATCTCGACCGCGACGACACGGGCCACCTCGGGCAGCAGCCCGAGGGTGAGCGAACCCAGCCCGGGGCCGACCTCCACCACGACGTCGTCGGCGCCGACGCCGGCCGTACGGACCAGGCGCCGGACGGTGTTGGGGTCGATGACGAAGTTCTGCCCGAGCGTCTTGGTCGGGCGCAATCCGAGGGCGGCGGCCAGAGCGCGGACGTCGGGGGCAGTGAGCAGCACCTACAGGTACTTGCCGCACACGGGCCAGGAGCTGCGGCCGGTGCGGGAGTACAGGATCGACGCGCGGTTGGTCTGCTCGCCGGGTGAGGCGTCGATCGGGTCTCCGCTGCCCCCGACGCCCTGCCAGGTGCCGATCGAGAACTGGTACAGGCCGCGGTAGTCACCGCCGGGGGAGACCGCCCGCGGGTTCCCGCCGGACTCGCAGTTGGCGAGGGCGTCCCAGTTCAACCCGCCTGAACTCGTGCCGCTGCTGCTCGCAGCCGCGGTAGGGGCGGCCGCAGGAGCAGCCGCAGCGGGGGCGGGCTGAGCGGCGGCAGACGCTGTGGCGGCAGGCACGGGGGCAGGCACGGGGAGGTCCAGGCTGCCGACGCCGATGATGCGGTTGCGCGGAGCCACGGTCTGCGCCTCGGAGACGAGCCGCTTGGCGGTCAGCCGTTGGTCGGTGTAGGTCAGCGCGTACGTCCGCTCCAGGACGCCGACCTGGCCGGGGAACAGCACCCGCGTGGTGCCGGTGTAGGAGCCCGGGTCGCTCTGCTGCTCGGTGCCGAACGGCACGTCGGCGGGCTCGACGGCCGTGCGCCCCTCGACGCGGGTGACCGTGATGGCCTCCCCGTCGTGCAGGGTCCCGGCCGCCGGCGGCCTGAGCGCATCGCTCGGCGCGACGGCCAGCTTCGCGTCGCGCAGGGCGTCGCCGACGGTCAGCCCGGTCGTGCTGACCGGCAGCCGACGGCCCAGGTAGAGCACCGACACCGCCTTGAGGGTGCGCACGTCGAGCGCGAAGCCGTTGAGCGGGATCTCGCGCGAGCGGTCGGCCGACAGCCGGGCGCCGCCGCTGGGTAGCCCGAGCTGGTCCAACGCCCCCGCTACCGAGGCGGCGGTCACCCAGACGGTACGGCGCGACCCGTCCACCGTGAGCTGCAACTGCCTGCCGTGCCGGAGCACCACCCGGCCGCCGTCCTCGACCGACGTCTCGCGCGCGGGCGCCAGCAGGTCGTGCGCGCCGACGCTTACGTGCGCCGCGGACAACACCTCGGCGACGGTGCCGCCATGAGTGGTGACCGCACGTGAGGCGCCGTCGACGGAGACGGTCACGGTCCTGGCGGTCATCGACCAGGCCGACGCACTGCCGAGCAGCGCGACGAGGGCGGCGCCCTGCAGCACCAGGGCGGCCGGTTGCTCGAGCAGGGTGCATAGACGCACGGTTCTCCGAGGGTCGGGCTCTCCGGGCACGGGCGCACGGCGACGGGCGTACTTCCCCGGGATACTTGAGGCCGGGCTGCTGTCACCGTTGAGGACTTCCCCGACCTCGGCGGACAATCACAGAACCGTAACGATGAGCCCCGAGCAGTCAAGTCGATCATGTACGCGGTCGATGTCGAAGCCGGCACGAGAACCCCCGCGCCGCACATCAAGGTGCAGGTCAGCCTGGCTGCACGCGAAGCGCTTGTGATCCTGCTCTCAGCGAGTGCCGGCCTAGCCGAACGCGCGGGACCCGTTGTCGGCGAGGGCGGTGCACAGCTCATCCAGGTCGGCGCCCCGGGCCCCGGCCAGGGCGCGCACGGTCAACGGCACGAGGTACGGCGAGTTGGGCCGTCCCCGGTACGGCATCGGCGTGAGGAAGGGCGCGTCGGTCTCGACCAGCAGCCGGTCCGCCGGCGTGAGAGCGGCCGCCTCCCGCAGGCCCCCGTTGGCCTTGAAGGTCAGCGGACCGGCGAAGGACAGGTAGTAGCCGGCCTCGGCGCACACCCGGGCCATGGCGGCGTCGCCGGAGAAGCAGTGGAACACCACCCGCTCGGGCGGCCCCTCCTCACGCAGGATGCGCAGCACGTCCTGGTGCGCGTCGCGGTCGTGGATCATCAGTGCGGTACCGGTGTCCTTCGCGATCGCGATGTGCGCCCGGAAGGACTCCTCCTGCAGCCGATGGCCCTCCACCGACTCGGTCCGGTAGTGGTCCAGCCCCGTTTCCCCGACGGCCCGCACCTGTGGCAGCGCAGCGAGCGCAGCGATCTCGCGCAGGGCCTCGTCGCTCGCCGCCCCGCGTCCAGCTTCATTGGGATGCAGCGCCACTGCTGCCCACAGGCCCTCGTGCTCGCCGGCCAGTGCAGCAGACAGCCGGCTGGTCTCCACGTCGATGCCGACCTGTACGACGGTCTCGATCCCGACCGCCCGGGCGGCCGACAAATGGGCCGCCACGTCGCCGCCCATGATGTCGAGGTGGCAGTGGCTGTCGGCGACGGCGACTGCGAGCGGTTCGGGCGCCAGTGGCGGCGAGCTGTCCCGCTCCCTGCCTGACCGGCTCACGCGCCACTCTCGAGCCGAGCCAGCTCCTCGTCGACAACCGACGGGTCGAGCTTGCGGAACAGCGGCGTCGGGATCGCGATCGGCTGCCCGACCCGGATCGGCTGAGACGCCCACGTCGCGGCGGTGTCGTAGCCACCCATGAGCACCGGGTACCCCGGGCCGCCGTCGAGGTCCTCGACCTCGCGCAGCTCGGGTTCTCCGGACCACGGGACGGTCCCGCCCAGCATCGCATCGACTTGCTGTGAGGATGCGGGCAGGAACGGCGTGAGCAGGGCCTTGCAGTCGTCCACGAGCTGCAGGGCCACGTGCAGCACGCTGTCCCGGCGGGCCAGGTCATCCTTGAGCTTCCACGGCGCCTGCTCGGACAGGTAGCGGTTGGCGTCCCCGACCACGCGCATGGCCTCGGCGAGTGCGGCCTTCTGCTGCGAGGTCTCCAGCAGCGCGCCGACGCTGTCGAAGCTCGACCGGGAGGACGCCAGGGCGGCCTGGTCGGCGCCGGTCAGCTCGCCCGGGGGCGGGATGGCCCCGAGCCCCTTGCCCACCAGCGACAGCGAGCGGTTGACCAGGTTGCCCCAGCCGGCGACGAGCTCGGTGTTGTTGCGGGTGACGAACTGCTCCCAGGTGAAGTCGGTGTCGCTGGTCTCCGGACCCGCCGCTGCCAGGTAGTAGCGGAGCGCGTCGGCGCCGTACCGCTCGAGCACGTCGCGCACGTAGATGACGACCGACCGGGACGAGCTGAACTTCCTGCCCTCCATGGTGAGGAACTCGCTCGACACCACCTCGGTCGGCAGGTTCAGCTCGCCGAGGGCTCCGGGCCTGCCAGCGGGCTTCCCGCTGGCGCCGAGCAGGATCGCCGGCCAGACGACGGAGTGGAACACGACGTTGTCCTTGCCCATGAAATAGCAACCCCGGGCGGACCCCCCTTGCCAGAACGGGCGCCAGGCGTCCGGGTCGCCGGTGCGCCGGGCCCACTCGACCGAGGCCGACAGGTAGCCGATGACCGCGTCGAACCAGACGTAGAGCCGCTTGTCCCCGCGCTCGCTCCAGCCGGGCAGGGGGATCGGCACCCCCCAGTCCAGGTCGCGCGAGATGGCCCGCGGACGCAGGTCGCTCAGCAGATTCTGGCTGAACTTGAGTACGTTCGGCCGCCAGTCGGTGCGCGACTGCAGCCACCCGCCGAGCGCCTCGGCGAAGGCCGGCAGCTCGAGGAAGAACTGCGCGCTCTCCACGAAGACTGGCACCTCGCCGTTGATCCGCGAACGCGGGTTGATCAGGTCCTTCGGGTCAAGCTGGTTGCCGCAGTTGTCGCACTGGTCGCCGCGCGCCCCGTCGTACCCGCAGATCGGGCAGGTGCCCTCGACGTAGCGGTCCGGCAGACCGCGGCCGGTCGAGGGCGAAATCGCCGACAGCTGCGGCCGTTCCACGATGTAGCCGTTGTCGTACAGGGCCGTGAACATCGCCTGTACGACGGAGTAGTGGTTCCTCGTCGTGGTGCGGGTGAACAGGTCGTAGGTCAGTCCGAGCCCCTGCAGGTCCTCGGCGATGACCCGGTTGTAGCGGTCGGCCAGCTCGCGCGCGCTGACGCCCTCGCGGTCGGCCTGGACCTGGATCGGCGTGCCGTGCTCGTCGGTACCGCTGACCATCAGGACCTGGTTGCCGATCATCCGCTGGTAGCGGCTGAACACATCGGACGGCACGCCGAAGCCGGCGACGTGGCCGATGTGCCGGGGTCCGTTGGCGTAGGGCCAGGCGACCGCGGTCAGGACGTGACGGGGCATGCAGCAAGCCTAGTGAGGGCCGTCCAACGGGTTCGCCACCTGATGGAAGGTGTTCACGCCTGATCCACGGGTTCTCGGTCGCCCGTCGTGCTTGCTGGCCACGACGGCGTCGTACACGTCCCGCCGTGGAACGCCGAGCTCGCGGGCGACCCCGGCAATCGCCTCCTTGCGCGGCTCGCCGCTGTCCTCGCGTACGCCGACCAGCCGGGACAGCTCCTCCGGCGTGCTCTCTACGAGTAGGTCTGGCGCTCCCTCGACCACGACCGTGACCTCGCCGCGCACCTGCCCCGAAAAGCGCTCGGCCAGCTCGGACAAGCTCCCCCGCCGCACTTCCTCGTAGGTCTTGGTCAGCTCGCGGCACACGACCGCGCGCCGGCCGGCGCCGAGGACGGCGGCCATGTCGGCCAGGCAGTCGCCCAGCCGGTGGGGAGCCTCGAAGAACACCGCGGTACGCCGCTCCGCCACCAACGCCTCGAGCCTCCTGCGCCGCTCGCCGCCCTTGCGCGGCAGGAACCCTTCGAAGCAGAAGCGGTCACTCGGCAGACCGCTGACCGCCAACGCGGTCGTGACCGCAGACGGTCCAGGCAGGCAGCTGACCGGCAGGTCCTGCGCGGCCGCGGCAGCCACCAGCCGGAAGCCGGGGTCGGACACGCTCGGCATGCCCGCATCGGTGACCAGCAGCACCAGCTCCCCGGCCCGTAGTGCAGTCAGCAGCTGCGGCGCCCGCTGCGCCTCGTTGCCCTCGAAGTAGGAGACGATCCGTCCGGTCGGCTGCACCCCGAGGTCGGAGCACAGCCGGTGCAGCCGGCGGGTGTCCTCGGCCGCCACGACCTGGGCGGTGGCCAGCGCGTCCCGCAGCCGCGGGCTCGCATCGCCGGGCTGGCCGATGGGCACGCCGGCGAGCAACAGGGGCATGCGCGGAGTCTCCCAGCCCCCGGACCCGTACCGATCGGTGTTGCTTCTGGAGGCCGGTGTGCGGCTCCAGACGCGCCACACCGATCGGCAGGCGCGGGAACACAGCCCCATTACGCTCGCCTTCATGACCGCGACCCTGGCCCGGCCGCCGGTGCACGACGAGGAGTTCGGTCCGGCCTGGCGCGAGCGGCTGCAGCCCGCGGTGCCTGGTCATGGCGGCTGGGGCGCCACCGCGCTCGTGACCCTGCTCGGCGGCCTGCTGCGCTTCCTGCGGCTGGACCTGCCCGCCACGACGTACGCAGCAGGCTCGAACATCCCGGTCGGGCCGGGAAAGATCTTCGATGAGGTGTACTACGCCTGCGACGCGCAGAACCTGCTGCGCTACGGCGTCGAGCACGCGACGTTCTCCTACACCGGGACGGACCCGGCCCTGGTCCGCAAGGCCGCCAGCTGCGTCGTCGAGCCAGGCAGCGGCGGCGCGTTCATCGTCCACCCGCCGCTAGGCAAGTGGCTGATCGCGGGCGGGGAGCAGCTGTTCGGCATCAACACCCTGGGGTGGAGGTTCTCCGCCGCCGTCTTCGGCACGTTGACGATCCTGCTGGTCGTTCGGATCGGCCGACGAATGACCGGATCGACCCTGCTCGGCGCGCTCGCCGGCACGCTGCTGTCCCTGGACGGGCTGCACTTCGTGCAGAGCCGCACCTCGATGCTGGACATCTTCCTGTGCTTCTGGATCGTGGCCGCCTTCGGTTGCCTCGTGGTCGACCGGGACAAGGTGCGCAAGCAGCTGTCCCGCGCGAGCGACGCCGACATCGGTCGCGGCGGGGGTTGGCTGCTCAGCCGGCCGTGGCTTGCGCTGTGCGGGGTGTGCCTGGGTGCGGCCATCGCCACGAAGTGGAGCGGGATCTACGTCCTACCCGTGCTCCTGCTGCTCGCCGTCGCCTGGGAGGCCGGCGCCCGGCGTACGGCCGGAGTCCGCCTGCCGGTGGTTCGCACGCTGGTCCGTACGACGGGGCCACTGCTCGCGGCCCTGGTTCTGCTGCCGGCCGCCGTGTACGTCGCCAGCTGGGCCGGCTGGTTCGTCACCGACATCGGGTACGACCGGCACTGGGCTGACGCGAACGCCTCCACGGTGCCGCTCATGCCGGACGTCCTGCGCTCCTGGTGGCACTACCACGCGGAGATCTACCACTTCCACGACACCCTGACGACCCGTCACCCCTACCAGTCCCACCCGGCCAGCTGGCTCGTCCTCGGCCGACCGGTCAACTACTACTATCCGTCGCCGCTGGGCGTCGGCCGCTACGGCTGCCGGGTCACGTCCTGTGTGCGGGAGGTGCTCGCGATCGGCACCCCGGCCCTCTGGTGGGCGATCGTCCCGGCGGTCCTCGGCCTGGTCGCGATGTGGGTGTCCCGCCGCGACTGGCGCGCCTCCTCGCTGACGCTGATGCTGCTCGCCGGCATCGCCCCCTGGGAGCCCAGCGACCTCAAGCACCGCACGATGTTCTTGTTTTATGCCCTGCCGTCGATCCCGTTCCTGTGCCTGGGGCTCGCGCTCCTGGCCGGCTGGGCCCTGGGCCGGGCCGGTACGACGCGCCGCACCGTGGCCTCGGCGGCTGTCGGGGTGTACGTATCGGTGGTACTGCTGAACTTCGCCTATCTCTACCCGGTCCTCGCGGCCGTGACGATCCCCTACCAGGACTGGTTGGACCGAATGTGGTTCCACAGTTGGATCTGAGGCCGCCCGGCGCGGGAAAGCGCGCGGCCCGCCCCAGACCGGGTGCGTGACGGCTCGCCGGCGGCGAGCCGTCACTGCGGGTGGAGCTGAGGGGATTCGAACCCCTGACCCCCTCGATGCGAACGAGGTGCTCTACCGGACTGAGCCACAGCCCCGCGGACGTGCCCGAGGTTACCAGTCGTTGACGGCCCGTCGGCCGTCCATGCTGTCATCGGACGAGAGCAGGTCCAGTTCGGTATCGGCCTGGTGTTCGGCTGACCACTGCCCCGGGCGCGTGAGGTCGACGACCCGCTTCGGCGGCTGCGGGGCGGGATTCTTCCCGACGTACGTCGGGACCGGCACCGGGATCGGCTCCCATGTGCCGGACCCCAGCGCGCTGTCCACCCCAGCGTCCCGGCGGTGGGCGGGCTGCGGCAAGACGTTGTCGTCGCGCTGTTCCGGCGCGAGCAATGCCACGGCGTACGACGCCGGCCGCGCGGGCATCCGGTCGGGGATGCCGGCGACACGCAGCGGCGCAAACGTCCGGGACACGAACGGGCGAGCCGCTGGCGAGGGGGGCAGGCTCGGACGCGCTCGGGCCGCACGCCGCATCGCCTGCCGGCGCAGCTGCACCAGGAAGGCCACGAGCACCAGGTCGCAGACCAGGTGCGCACCGAGCAACAGCACCGGGCCGAGCAGGCTACCGGCCAGGGTGAGCAGGGCCAGGACGAGCAACGCGTACAGGGTGCGGCGCCGACGTACGGCCGGCGGGACGCAGCCTCCCCCGCGGCGCAGCCGGGACCCCAGAGCGCTGGACACGTGGCGCAGCCGGACCCACAGGCTCCGGGACCCGTCCGCCAACCAGGCCGTCAGGTCCACGGACCCCCGGCGCACCTGGACCCGTAGCCGGACCAGCAGCTCACCGAGGGCGCCCACCAACCGGACCAGCAGATCCCGCGTGTCGTCCCGACGCTCGGCGAGCCAGTCGCAGAGCAGCTCCCCGCGGGCCACCTGCAGGACCGGCTCCGGCGGCGTGAAGGCGACCGAGCCGCCAGCGCGCCGGGGCACGAGCACCTCGCCGGCCGGGTGCCGCCGCGGCACGTCGCGACTGCTGGAGCGGTGGGCGAGCACCCGCATGGCGCCGCTGAACCGGTCCGCGGACCGGTGCGACGTCGCGGCGTCGTGGCTACGCAGGAACATCGGCACCAGGACGGCCAGCCAGGCACCGACGATGACGAACAGGATCAGGCCGCTTCCCACAGAACTGACCGTAACGAGGCTGCAGGCACGGGCGGTGGACCTGCTGCGGTGTGTCGCCTACGGACGTGCCAGGAACCGCCGCAGGACCCCTTCCGGGCAGTCCTCCTGGGTCAGCGCGAACGCGAGGTGGTCCCGCCACGCTCCGTCGATGAACAGGTACCGGCGGTGCAGGCCCTCACTGCGGAACCCGACCTTGTCCACGACGCGCAGGCTGGCGACGTTCTCCGGGCGCACGTTGGCCTCGATGCGGTGCAGGCCGACCGGACCGAAGCAGTGGTCAAGGGCCAAAGCGAGGGCGACGGGGACGACGCCCCGCCCGGCATACCGGCGATCGACCCAGTAGCCGACCGAGGCGCTGTCGAACGCCCCCCGCACAATGCTGCTGACGGTCATCTGTCCCGCCAGCGCGCCGTCGTACGTCAGCGCGAACGGCAGGGTTCGGCCGCCCCGTGCCTCGCGGCGCAGCGCACGCAGCATCGCGGCGTAGGAGGAGGCGCTGTGCCGGTCGCCCCAGTCGTAGCGACCCAGCGCGGCCGGGGCGCCCTCCCACGGCGCGAGCCACTGCTCGTTGCGTACGCGCACCTCGGTCCAGGCCGTCGCATCCCGCAGCCGCAGCGGCCGCAGACCGACACGGCCTTCGGCCAGCAGGGCGGGCCAGCCCGGGGAGGCCACGTCAGTGGTCGCTGCCGCGCAGCTGCGCGAGGGCGTGGGCGAGCACCGGCGCCAGCACGGTGACCCCGTCGCGCACCCCACCGGTGGAACCGGGCAGCGTCACGATGAGGGTGCGGCCGATCGTCCCGGCCAACGACCGGGACAGGACCGTTGTGGGCAGGACGTCGCGCCCCTGCTGGCGCAGCGCCTCCCCGAGCCCGGGGACCTCACGGTCCAGCAGCGGTCGTACGGCCTCCGGGGTCACATCGCGGGGCGAGAGCCCGGTCCCGCCGGTCGTGACCACCAGGTCGTTGGCCGAGGCCGCGGTCCGCACCGCCCCGGCGATCGCCGACACGTCGTCGGGCACCACGACGACCGGTGCGAGCTCCAGACCGAGACCGGTCAGCAGCGAGGCGAGCAGCGGGCCCGAGGTGTCTTCGCGGGCACCGGCGTGCGAGCGGTCGGAGACGGTGACGACCTGGGCGCGGCCTAGCGCTGCCACGGCCCGCTCTTGCCTCCGGTCTTAGTCTCCAGCCGGATGCCGCCGATCGTGCCGCGCGGGTCGACCGCCTTGGTCATGTCGACCACCGTCAGACAGGCGATCGACACTGCCGTCAGCGCCTCCATCTCGACGCCCGTACGGTCGGCGGTGCGCGCTGTGGCAGTGACGGCGACACCGTCGTCGTCCACGAGCAGGTCGACAGTGACGCCGTGCAGCGCGATCGGATGGCACAGCGGGACGAGGTCCGGCACCCGCTTGGCGCCCATGATCCCGGCCAGCCGGGCGACGGCCAGCGCATCGCCCTTCGGCACGCCGACGCCCCGCAGCAGCCCGACGCACTCCGCGGACAGGTCCACCCGGCCGGTCGCCGTCGCGGTGCGTACGGTGACGTCCTTCTCGGTCACGTCGACCATGCGGGCGGCGCCGGTCGCGTCCAGGTGCGTGAAGCCGCTCACCGGGCTCGCCGCTCGAGCAGCATGACCTGGACCGGTGATCCGGCCGGGACCCGCTCGACGTCCTCAGGCAGGACGGCGAGGGCGTTGGCCCGCGCCATGCCGGCGATCAGGTGCGAGCCCGGTCCGCTGACGGGGGTGGCGATGTGCCCGCCGTCCTTCACGTCGACCCGGACACGCAGGAAGGAGCGCTTGCCGGCAGGCGAACGCAGCTCGGACGTCGCCCGGGCCGACACCTGCGGACGCTCCAGCACCTGCGCCCCCAGCATGCGGCGCAGCGCCGGCCGGACGAAGGCCTCGAAGGACACCAGGGCGCTGACCGGGTTGCCGGGCAGGCCGAACACCGGCGTGCTCTCGGGCCCGATGGTGCCGAAACCCTGCGGCATGCCGGGCTGCATCGCGACCTTGTGGAAGCCGACGGTGCCGATCCGGGACAGCACCTCCTTGACGACGTCGTACGCCCCGACCGAGACGCCACCGCTGGTGATCAGTACGTCGGCGCGCACGAGCTGGTCCTCGAGCGTGGCGAGCAGCTTGCGGGGCTCGTCCGGCACGATCCCGACCCGGTAGGCGATGGCGCCGGCCTCCATCGCCGCGGCGGTCAGGGCGATGCTGTTGCTGTCCGGGATCTGTCCGGCCGTCAGGGGGGAGCCGGGCTCGACCAGCTCGCTGCCGGTCGAGACCACGACGACCCTGGGCCGGGGCCGTACGACCAGGCGGGAGCGGCCGATCGCTGCCGCCAGCCCGAGCTGGGCGGACCCGAGGTGGCTGCCCTCGGCCAGCACGAGCTCACCGGCAGCGACGTCCTCTCCGGCCCGGCGGACATATCCGCCGGCGTCCGGACGCCGGTCGATGCGTACCTGCGCCACGCCGCCGTCGGTCCACTCCACCGGTACGACCGCGTCCGCGCCGGCCGGCATCAGGGCGCCGGTCATGATCCGGACGCACAGCCCGGGCTGGACGCGCAGCGGGGAGGCCGGTCCGGCGGCGACGTCGCCGGTGACCGGCAGCGTGACCGGCAAGGCCGCAAGGTCGGCGACGCGCACGGCGTAACCGTCCATCGAGGCGTTGTCGAAGCTCGGTACGGAGCCCTGGGACACCACGTCCTCGGCCAGGATGCAGGCGTGTGCGTCGAGAAGTGAGAGCTCCAGCGGGGCCAACGGCTCGACCAGGGCCAGGATCTCAGCCAGGTGCTCGTCGACCGACCTCATGTGCGGTCCCCTGCGCGGGCGTCGAGCCAGCTGCGCAGCCAGTCCAGGAACGGCGGCCCGAGGTCGTCCCGCTCGGCCGCCAGCCGGACGACCGCTTTGAGATAGTCCAGCCGGTCACCGGTGTCGTACCGGCGACCACGGAAGACCACTCCGTGGACCGGCTCGCGGTTGATCAACGCCTGCAGCGCGTCGGTCAGCTGGATCTCGCCACCGCGGCCTGGCGGGGTGCGACGCAGCACCTCGAAGACGGTTGACGACAGCACGTAGCGACCAATGATCGCCAGGTCGCTCGGCGCCTGGTCAACTGCCGGCTTCTCGACCAGCCCCGTGATCCGTACGACATCGCCCGAGCCCTCGACAGCCGCGCAGCCGTACAGGCCGATGGTCTCGTGCGGCACCTGCATGAGGGCCACGACACTGCCGCCCTCGCGCTGCTGCACCTCGATCATCGTGGACAGCAGCTCGTCCCGCGGGTCGATCAGGTCGTCGCCGAGCAGGACGGCGAACGCCTCCTGGCCGACGTGCTGCGCGGCCGCCAGGACCGCGTGCCCGAGCCCGCGCGGATCGCCCTGCCGGACGTAGTGCACCGTCGCGAGCTCGCTGGCCTCCCGCACCAGGGCCAGCTTGGCCAGGTCGCCCTTGGCCTCCAGGGTCTGCTCGAGCTCGACGACCCGGTCGAAGTGATCCTCCAGCGCCCGCTTGCTGCGCCCGGTGATCATCAGTACGTCGTCCAGCCCGGCCCGCGCCGCCTCCTCGACGACGTACTGGATCGCCGGCTTGTCCACGACCGGCAGCATCTCCTTCGGCGAGGCCTTGGTCGCCGGCAGAAAGCGCGTACCGAGCCCGGCGGCGGGGATCACGGCCTTGCGGATGCTCATGCAGGGTGACCCTAGTCGCGGGCCCCGGACAGCGGCGCGAGACGCCAGGTGTCGCGGCCGGAGCGCTTCGCGTCGTACAGGGCCTCGTCGGCCCGGCCGAGCAGCGCGCCCGCGGCGGCGCCGTGCAGCGGGAACACCGCGACCCCGATGGACACCGTCAGCACCACCGGCGGCTCAGGCGGCTCGCCGAACGAGCGCTGCCGGATCGCCTGGCACAGCCTTTCGGCGGTCAGCCTGGCACCCGGCTCGTCGGTCTCGGGCAGGATGACGACGATCTCCTCCCCGCCGTACCTCGCGACCGTGTCCACGTCCCGGACCTCGGCGCGGATCCGGCTCGCCAGCTCGATGAGGACCCGATCCCCGCGCTGGTGACCAAAGGTGTCGTTGACGGCCTTGAAGTGGTCGAGGTCAAGCAGCAGCAGCGACAGCGGGCGGCTGAACCGCGTGGCCCGCTCGATCTCCTTGCCGATCATCATCGTGAAGTACCGGTAGTTCCACAGCCCGGTGAGCCCGTCGGTGACCGACAGGCGCTGGGCCTCCTCGTGCAGCAGCACGTTGTCCACCGCGACGGTGGCCTGGCTCGCAAAGGTGCGGATCGTGGCCAGGTCGCGCCCGTCGAAGCCGCCGGGCAGGGCTGAGCCGAACAGGTCGAGCACGCCGATCACCCGGCCGGAGGAGGTGAGCGGTACGGCGATGACCGAGGTGTCCTGCGGCTCCCCCGCAGCGCCCACGAGCTGGCCCTCGCCGAGCCGTCCGCGTACCGCCTCCCCGGTCGTCGCGACCTGGCCGGACAGGCCCTGTTCGACCGGCAGGCGCAGGTCCACCGGCAGGTCCAGGCCGCGCGAGGCGGCGAGCACCAGCTCCTCACCGGACGGGCTGAGCAGCAGCACGAGCCCGCCACTGGCCCGGGTGGAGGCCATCGCGGACTCGATGACGACCGACAGGATGCGGTCCAGGTCGTGCGTGCCGGACAGGGTGTCCCCGAGCCGCGCGAGGCCGGCCTGCAGCTCGTCGCGGTCCTGCTCGAGCTGCCCGACATACCCGCGCAGGTCGTCGGTCATGGTGTTGAAGGCCGCGGCCAGCCGCCCGACCTCGTCCCGGGAGCGCACGGGGATCGTTGTACTGAGGTCGCCGCTCGCCACCCTCGCCGCCGCCACGCCCAGCTCCTCGAGCGGACCGGCGGTGATCCGAGCGAACACGAACGCGATCCCTCCGGCAAGCAGCAGAGCGAGTAGCGCGACCAGGCCGACGGCCAGCGTGAGGTCGGGCCCGGCGGCTGTCGCCTGCAGCAGGAGCACGCCGTACGGCCGGCCGGGCGCCGCTGCCACCAGAGCTGTCGTCCGGCCCCCGACGAGCGCGCCGGGATGGCGCAGCGCAGCCCGGACGATGTCCGCCGGTACGGGCGTCGTGGCCGCGGCCACCTGCCCCGAGGGGTCCACCAGGACGATGTCGTCATCCAGCCCGGCGGCCAGCCGGCGGGCCAGCGCCGTGTCCACCGTGAAGCTCGCGACCGACGTGCCGGCCGGGCGCTGGGCCGGCCCGGTCAGCCGGACCAGAGCGCTGATCGCCGGTACGGCGCTGGTCCGCTGCGCCTCCGAGCCACACCCGACCGGATCCGCCGGCACCTGACCGGCCTGCGCCACGACGGCCCCGGTGGGCCCGGTGACCCGGATTCCGTCGACCAGCCCGCGGTCCACGAGCGACTGGGCCGCTACCCGGGCTCCCGCGGCATCGGCGGGGGTGACTGCGCGGCCCGCCGCCTCCGCTGCCGTCTCGGCCCGGTCGCAGTAGCTCCGCAGCACCTGGGCGGCCAGGCGGGCGTTGCTGACCATGCCGGCCTGCTGCCGCTGCTGGACGGCGTGCGGGAGGGCGCGCGCCAGCAGGGCTGCTCCGACCATCAGCGGCACGAGCACGACGACGACGAAGGCGAGGGTCAGGCGCCAGCGCAGCGTCATGCCTTTCGTCCTCACGGCACCATGCTCCCGCATGGACAGCAAGAACAACCTCCGCCGAACGGCCGCAACCGCCCGTAGCGCGATACCGCCGGATGCCCGAGCCGAGGCCGACGACCGCCGTGCTGCCGCGCTGGCCCCACTGCTCGACGGCGCCGCGCAGGTGTCGGCGTACGTCTCGGTCGGCAGTGAGCCCGGCACCCAGGCGCTGCTCCGGCCGGGCTGGCTGCTGCCCGTGCTGCTACCAGGTGGCGAGCTCGACTGGGCCGCGTACGACGGGGAACTCGCTCGCACCGGCCAGGGACTGCTCGAGCCTCCGGGGGTGCGGCTCGGCCTGGATGCGGTGTCGCGGTGCGACCTGGTCCTGGTCCCTGCCCTGCTGGTGGACCGGCGCGGCAACCGGCTCGGTCGGGGTGGCGGCAGCTACGACCGGGCGCTGCTGCGGGCCCGCGGCCTGACGGTCGCCCTGCTGCACGACGGGGAGCTGGTCGAACAGTTGCCGGCCCAGCCGCACGACGTGCCCGTCGCCGCGGCACTGACGCCGTCAGGCGGCCTGCAGCGCCTGAAAGGATGACCCGGTGAAAGCCTTCGACGACGTGCTCGCGGCGAACCTGCTGTTCGAGCGACAGTTCCACGACGACGGGCAGCCCGGGACTGCCGCCCGCGGCCTGGCGGTCGTGACCTGCATGGACTCCCGGATCGAGCCGCTGCGGATGCTCGGCCTGGGCCCCGGCGACGCCAAGATCCTGCGCAACGCCGGGGCGCGCGTCACCGAGGACGTCCTGCGCACGCTGGTGCTTGCGACCCACCTGCTCGGGGTCGACCGCATCATGGTGGTCCCCCACACGGACTGCCGCATGACAAAGGCCAGCGATGAGCAGATCCACGCCCTCATCGCGGCCGACAGCGGGATCGACACCAGGAGCCTGGAGTTCCGGGCCATCGCCGACCAGGCATCGGTGCTCGCGGCAGACGTGCAGAAGATCCGCAGCTCGCCGTTCCTGCCACCACGGGTGCAGGTGGGGGGCTTCCTCTACGACGTGGCCACCGGCGCGCTGCAGCAGGTCGTGACCTGACCCGCCCGGAGACCAGGACGAGGGGTGTAGAAACTGGCGTTGATGCCCGCCGCTCGAGAGGACAGCCACGTGAGTAGCCCCGACGTCGCTCGGATCGGCGCCCGTCTCGACCGCCTGCGCTGGAGCTCGGCGCACCGCGGCATCCTGCTCGCGCTCGGCGCCGGCTGGCTGTTCGACTCGCTGGAGGTGTCGCTGTTCGGCAGCGCCATCGGCCCCCTCGGCGACCATTTCCATGCCAGCACGGACCAGCGCAACGCCGTGCTCGGCGTCTGGCTGGGCGGCATCCTGGTCGGGGCGCTACTGGGTGGCCGGCTCGCCGACCGGTTCGGGCGTCGCCGGCTGTTCGTCCTCACCCTGGTCTGGTACGCCGGCTTCACCGTCCTGACCGGTCTGTCCCCGAACCTCGGCTCGGTCTACGTCTTTCGCGCGTTGGCCGCTTTGGGCGTGGGGGCGGAGTACGCGATCGTGAACTCGGCGATCGCGGAGTTCATGCCCGCACGGGTCCGCGGCAAGGCGAACGCCGCCGTCATGCAGTTCTGGCCGGCAGGGGCGGTCCTTGCCGGCCTGCTTGCCTACGTGGCCCTCAACACCCTCGCACTGCCCGACACCACCTCCTGGCGTTACATCTTCGGCCTCGGCGGCGTGGTCGCGCTGGTCGTGCTGCTGCTGCGCCGACGCCTGCCGGAGTCCCCCCGGTGGCTGGTGAGCCAGGGCCGCTCGGACGAGGCCGAGGCGATCGTGGCCCGGCTGGAGACCGCCGCTGGGACCCAGGGCGAGCTGTCCGACACGGCCGCGATCGTGCAGGAGACACCGTCGTTCGGCGCCGCGCTGGGCGAACTCGTGCGGCTCTACCCCAAGCGCCTCGCTCTCGGCTGCACGCTGGACCTGGCTGAGGCGTTCGGCTACTACGGCATCTTCGCCCTGCTGTCGGTGGTCGTGCTCAACCAGGTCCACATCGCCGAGTCCGAGATCCCCTTCTTCTACATCGTGGGGAACCTCGGGGCGCTGGCCGGTGGCCTCGCCATGACGACGGTGTTCGACCGGCTCGGCCGGCACCGCACGATTGTGCTGTTCTACTCCCTGTCCGCGGCCGGCGTACTGCTGCTTGCCGGCGCGACGGCCGCGGGCAGCGCGGCGCTGGTGACCGTCGCGTTCGTGGTGTCCAACGGCCTGGCGACCGGCGCCTGGACCGCCGCCTACCCGACCTTCACCGAGCTGTTCCCGACCCACCTGCGCGGTGCAGGGGTTGGCACCTCGGTTGCCGTCGGTCGCGTCGGCGCGATCTGCGGCGTCTTCGTCCTGCCCGACCTCGCGGTCAGCCTCGGCGCGACGGCGTCGTACCTGCTGGTCGCGGTCTTCTGGCTGGTCGGGGTGGTCGCCATGGTGCTCTACCGGCGCAGCGGGGAGGCCGACGCAGCCGGCCGTTCGCTCGAGGACATCACCGCCCGGGACCTGGTCGCCGCCTGAGCCAGCTACCCGATGCGGCCCGGCGATCTATGCCTGGTGTGCAGCAGCCGCGCTAGACCGACACCCCTACCGGGATCGAGACGCCTATGCCACCGCGGGTCTGCGCTCCATACCGGGCCTTCTCCTTGGGCAGGTCGAGCGGCCGGATAGCGCTGTGCTCATCGCCGGTGAGCAGATGGGCCGGCACGATCCACACCACCTCGAACTCCAGCCCGTCGGGGTCCTGCGCGTACAAGCTCTTGGTCGTGCCGTGGTCCGAGGCGCCGACGAGCGCGCCCGCCTGACTCAGCCTGCCGGCGTGCTCCTCGAGCTCATCCAGCGTGCCGAGCTCCCACGCCAGGTGGTAGAGCCCGACGCTCCCGCGACCGGCGCCGCTCGGCGCCGCCGCACCACCGATCTCGAACAGGCCGAGATCATGGTCATTGGTCGAGTCCGGCGCCTGCAGAAAGGCCGCTCCGGACAGGCTCGTCCTCGTCCGGAACCCGAGTACGCCCTCATAGAACGCGACGGAGCGGCGCAGGTCCCCGACGTAGAGCACGGCGTGGTTGAGGCGGTGGATTCCCATGCCCAGGTGAAGGTCGTTGAGACGGCAAGCATTCCAGCGGACGCCGGCGCGGCCGTACGGCAGAATGGGGAGCCACAGCAGTCGAGTCGCAGGAGGAAGTCGTGCCCACCTACCAGTACGCGTGCACCGCGTGCGGGCAGGAGCTCGAGGCGGTGCAGTCGTTCAGCGACGCCTCACTGACCACGTGCCCGGCCTGCGAGGGCCGCCTGCGCAAGGTCTACGGCGCCGTGGGCGTCGTGTTCAAGGGCTCTGGCTTCTACAAGACCGACAGCCGCAAGAAGGAGTCCGTGGGCAGTTCCTCAGGCGAGAGCTCAACGTCCACCGGCTCCGGCGAGGGCGCTGCCAAGAACGGCTCCACGAGCGAGACCTCGACGAGCGGTTCCAAGGCCGAAGGCCCCTCGAAGGGCGGTTCCAAGGGCGACGGCCCGGCCAAGGGCGGCTCCTCCGGCGAGGGCGGGGGCAAGGGCAGGTCCTCCGGTGAGGGCGGGGGCAAGGGCTCCCCGAAGCAGGGTGGGGCGAAGACCGGGAGCACACCGCCGGCCAGCGCGGGCGCGCCGGCACCCAGCCGCACCTGAGCGCGGTGAGGCGCGCTCGGGACGACGGGCCGACCGCCCACCGCTGCTGACATGACGGCGCCGGCAGCGGGCCGGGTCCGAACCGAGACCCTGCTGCGCCACCCTCGGTTCCTGCTGTTCTACTGCCTCTGCTCCGTGCTGCTGACAGGCGGGCGGCGCTGCTGCCTGGTGGCGCAACGGTCGGTGGTGGTGACCGCTCTGGTCCGGATCGTGGCCCGCGCGGGGCGCCGACTCGGCTACTGGGGCTGACAACTGCCACCTCAGCGGGCGCCCGCTGGCATCGGCTTGCGGACCTCGGCCCGGACGTACGCCGCCAGCAAGGGGGTCGTGCGCCAGGTGCGGATACCGCTCAGCGGTGCGTCAAGTTCCAGCTGCCCGGCCCGCACCACGTTGTGCGGCAGCCCGATGACCTGCCCCGGGTTGTGCGCGTCACTGTTGCCCATCGCGGGGCAGCCACGGGGCGACAGTGTCGGACACTCTCGACGTGCAGGCCTGTCCCAGGTCTGCACGGCGATCTCGTCGTCATGACGCGGCGAGGAGTACGGCCCGTAATGGCCGAGATACACCGTCAGTGCGGCCATCTCGTCATCCACAGGTCTTGCCCTGTCGGGTCGCCACGCAGTACACTCGAACATACGTCCTGCATCTCTGCTTGAGTGCAGCTGGCGCTTAGCCGCCGATCAGATCCTTGAGGGGATGGGGGTCGGTATCTACGGCTTGCTGGAGTAGCCGGTAGAACAGCAGGCCTCTGGC